>Ga0208837_1000005_pt1 | contig 48472 bp, 47 predicted proteins | sample DeeseametaMP0327_FD_184214 | JGI IMG/M metagenome (GOLD analysis project Ga0208837, IMG submission 184214) | Marine microbial communities from the Deep Atlantic Ocean - MP0327 (SPAdes) | ecosystem: Environmental > Aquatic > Marine > Oceanic | place: East of Recife, Brazil, South Atlantic Ocean...
GGATTTGCTCTTTATTCCGCGCGATAAATAATGTCGCGCCATCAACCGTTACCGGGCGAATATGACGATCAATCACTGATCCAATACGGGTTTGACGGCTTATCTGTACATTGCTCGGGGTAAGCGGTGTTCCCGTCACCATCCATTCAGCGCCGCTTGTAAAAACCTGCAAGTGACGGCCAGAGAAAATCCCGCGAATAGCGTTCACCTGATCAGAGAGGATGGCGAACTCAATCGCTTCGTCATCTAGCCCGTCTCCTAAATCAAAATTAAACAGATCACCCGATTTTGAAAACCACAGGCGATTGGGTAAATCCCGCGATCCTCCGATTACCAAACGGTCTTGATGAAAAGCTACAGTCGCAGGGTACCCCCGCGCAGCGCTAAACGCTTGTTCGGCCCAATCGATTGTTGGATCAGTATTCGCTAAATCCTGATATAGCGTCGCGGTGACCACAGTTGGCGATTCAAAATCCGTTATGATGGCCTGCGTCTCCCCAATTCTTAGCCGTACGCCTTCATGGTCTTGCGAGAAAACAGGTTCGGATGATGTGAGCGTGATCTCACCGCTTAAGGCACTTGGGCTTAACGTCACTTCGGCTGATACAAATTTATAATAGGGCTGAAAGACACTGTTTTCGTTGCTAAAGAAATCCCAATCACTCAGCGCCCATTCATTCTCACTTCTTCGCGTCAGTGTTTTGGGCGGTGTATCGGGGTGAACAAGCAGCAAAGTATCAGCGCTTTGCGTCCAAGCGATTTGTTCAATCTGCTCGGCACTCCAGGGCGCATCTAAACTATATTCCAGCGTAGCGCCTGCATAGATATCAATCTTATGATCTGTAATCACAAGGAGGTAATTTTGCTGGGTGTTAAATTCAAAAGCGATCAGCTTACCACTACCGCGCGCTGTATCAATATAACCCAGCCCCGCGCGGCGCGTCACACCGCCAGTGGGCTTGATGAATACATTCCTAAGTGCAAGCGCACCATTTTCGTAGGCACGCAAATCACCACGCCCCAGCAAATCATTCGACACTTCACCCGCGGTGAAGGTCGTTTTCACATCTCTTATTCTGGTCATTTTTCTACCCTCTTACATCCACAAGGCTAAAACGCTCTATGGCGCTTGGGGTGTCTTGCTGCGCGTCGATTTGACGAGCACGCTCATATTCGCGCTCCGCTAATCTATGATGCGTTTCAGCGCGTGAAGTACTTTCCGTCACAGGGATAGTAAACTCAGCTGATAAGCGCGAAATAAGCGCCTGATCGAAATATGGCGGAAACTCGCTTTCATCGGGTCTAAAGACATAGGTTAATATCACTTCCGGTGCATTTGTATGAAGATGGCCACGGCTAATACGGTATTGAAGCCCGCGCCCTTTAGACCCCTGTCCAGCGGATAATGCGCGTAAGTAATCCTGCGGCAATGCGAAGGCATAAGTGTAATCAGCGGCTGGGCTTTCCGCCAAGCGCGTCAAGGCGACCTGCCCCGTTGCAAACCCCCACGCATAGGCAGAAAGGAGCGCATCGCGAACGGGTGCATAAAGTGCTCCAGCGATCTCAGCCTCGGCTGAACCGTCATTAAAATCTGTAATTGGTTTTGCGCCAATACGTATTAAAGCGCGGCTACAAAGGGCAATATCATTTAGTGCCATTTTTCTATCCTCTAAAAATTTAAAAATAAGGTGAGCAGCGCCTTAAAGCCCCCAATAGAGCTAAGGCGCTGCTCGGTATTTGATATTGATCGCCACACATCAGGCGAGACCATACGAGCGCAAGAGATATAAGGACGCCCCGATAAGGAGCCGCGCTTCCAGTAGATCTATAACGTTTAAGTGTGGTGGGATGATCTCAGCGAAATCATGCTTTATATTTAAGCATAGGCTGAAATCGTAACGCTTGAGCCTGATGCACTCACAACGACATAGAACTGCGTTGCGGGCGTGGCATCAATATCAATATTCGCAATGATTAGGTCTCCAGCTCTGAGCATATCGACAGCTTTGTCGAAATAGCCAGATGTCGTGACATCGGCGTCTGATGTTACAAAATGCCAAAGAGTGAAATTGTTAGCGTATGCGAGGACGCTTAAATCTGATGCTTGATAAGACATGTTTTATTTCCTCTTTTTAATCTGGTGTTTCGTCGCACTGAATTGTGATAATGCCGGCTTCATCAATAAGACCTGCACCTTGACTCATCATGTTGTTCACGAAATGCGCTGCACGGTCGCCGTGCCATGTCACATCTGTTTGCACATCACTAGCCGAAGCATGACCTAGCGCTGTTTTGTGATACCAGTAACAAGAGCGCACATCATTACCATCAATTGGCAAACCAGAATGCGGGATAAAGACTGTGCCCAAGAACATTTTAGCCTGCGTAACACTAGAAAATGGTAGCGCATCAGCGCCGATATAATCTGCGTTTACGAACTCATCGATTGAAAGTAGCTCACTCCACTGTTTCCAGCCAACGATACAAAAACGCTGACCATCATCAGGGATATCTGCTTCACCGAAAAGCTCAAAAGCTTCGAGAATTTTAGATTTAGTTATACCGATATTACTATCGCTAATCACATTTGCTGACGCATTATCAAGCGCATCTATTATTAGTTCATCTGTTTTACGGCCTAACGCATTTGCACCAGCATTGGCAATAACTTGACGTTCATCGATATTGAGTTTTAGTTCATCCAAGCGATCAATCCAATCGCCTGCATAGAAATCCTGCATGACAACCTCAACACTCGTGTGCTCTAAGTTCATAACAGGCACCATGCCATGTGTTGATTTTGTACTGGCCGTTCCCTTGCCAACCTTTTGAAAAACGGCAGATGATCCATTTACATCTGAAATTGTGCGCACAGTGTTTCTTAACTTTGAACCCTGACGCTGGTAGGCCTCATGCACTTCGCGTTCGAACTGCTTGATGAAGGCCTGATCTATTGTTGTAGACATAGGCTATCCTTATTAATACTTATGATTGAAAAAAAATTAAAGGTCCGCGAACCTTAATTATGGTTAACGTCAGAAAATAACGGCCATTTAAACGGAATTTTAACGGAATTTTAACGGGCAGAGGTCTGTTATCCGGATGTTTTTTTTATAGCAACAACACTAATATATCGCTTTCAGATACATTTGTGGTGTATATAACCAGATTATAGGAATAACTTCCCATACAGTCAAGTGGTTTTTTTTAGAAAAATACTATATCTTATAATGAAAGTTGTATCGCAGCTTCTCTATTCAAAATTGCCTTAATTATGACACAATTTTCGTTTACATATCGTTAACAAGCAGAATAAAAACTGCATTATATTAGAAAATGCGCAAAAAAGACGCAGGGAGATAAGATGCTTTTTACAGATTTAATAGCTTCTTTAAAAGCAGAGAATAACAATTCAGAATACGAAGTTAAACGCCGCCACACTCGTCGTGACGGTGATCATTGCGTTGCTGTCATCGACGGTAGTATCTACCCTGTACAAAATTGGTCAATGGGTGGGACACTTATCCGAGCAGATGAACGCCTTTTTGGTGTAAATGATGAAATCCCGGTTACTATGAAGTTTAAACTTGGTAATGGTATTCGTGACATTCCACAACTTGCCAGAGTTATCAGAAAATCACATGGCCGTATCGCGCTTCAATTTGCCCCATTGACACAGAGTACTCAGCGTGTTTTCCAGCGTGTCATTAATGACTGCATGTCTACTGAGTTTGTTGAATCTCAAATGGCTTAAAATCGTAGTGATAGGCGCAGCAACGCTCGCACCTATCACAGACCAGCTTATTTCATATAAATATTCTGAAACCCTTGCGTAACTTTTTCAATAAAAGACGGGTCACGATCACGCCAATATTTTGGATCACGCATCATAGAGCGTAAATCTTTTTCATTTAAGCTTACATCTTTAGCATCCGAAGCGCTGACACCCAGCACAGGCTCGCCCGTTTGCATCATACGGTTTAGTGACATCACACCATCATATGAACTCGCGAGTGTTTCCAAGACATCAGCAGGCAAAGTGCGCTGACCATAATTCAGAAGCTGTTTTGCAACCTCCTCCCATTTTTCTTCGCCGCCAAAATGCTCTACAAGTTTTTCAACCTCACGCTCAGCTCGCATATCACTCACAAGCTCCCTGATCATAGGCATCATTCTTTCAGCAGCTAAATCATAGACCTCTTGTGCCTGATCTTGTGTAAATCCCCTCGCATGTAAACGGCTATTAATTTCTGTATCAGGCTCAAACAAGCCATGATTACACGTAATATTATAATCTTGCGGCGTTTTGGGTGCACTCGAACGCGTAGACATCTTTTTTTCAAGTTCTTGATATGAGCCTAATAGCGCCTCAAGGCGAATAGCTCCTGTTTCTGGGTTTTTAAATTTCTCAGGAACACCAGCAGGGTCCATCTCTTCAACGAGCAAATTTGCCATCGTCTTTCTCCTTTGTTTCAATTTTATTTGAGTTGTGTTTATGTGCCTAAAACTAGCCGCGCTTACCACGATCGATCATGCGCAAAATCGTTGCGACCATTGATCGTTGCCCTTCCATATATCTAAGCTGCTGATCTGCCGCTTCTGGCCCTAGAGCCCTTTGAAAGGTTACAACTTGTAAATGCGCGAGCACCTTTTGACCATCATCACTAGCAAAAAGGCGTGCATAGGCCTTCTCTATCTCACGTGCCTCCATCTTTGCGATATCTGGTGCACTGTGGACTAAGCTGTCTTGCGCATAATCAATCGGTAGCGGGCTTTCGGTTTTTAAAATGTCAAAAATCATGACACTTCTCCTTGCTGGGTTAATGGTTCAGATAAGTTATTTGAGAGTGTTTCAAGCGGCAGCTCTTTGCGTATTAAATCACTGGGTACACCTAGAGCATCCCCTAAGAAACGGGCAGCTTCTGGTAAGTTAATTGCGGCGGAGGCTTCTGGCCCCATAGCCAGCACTGATGAAATCCAGCTTAGTGTATTTTGAACATTGCGCTGACCTTGTGATCTTGCAAGTGGGGAGCGGTAATCTACCATAACCAAACGCCCATCAAGCGCGATATCAGGTATTTCTCCACGGCGCTTTAAGATCGAAAAGGCGCGCTTAATAAGCGGCGTTAAAAGCTCCGACTGTAAGCGGCCATAGGTCGCTCCCAGTAAAAGTGACATTTCTGCACTGCGTTCAATAACTTCCGTAGCGCTCATCCGCGGCCCTGTTATAGCGCCGAGCTTGTAGGCTATCAAGTACAAGTTGCGAGATATCAAAGCGCCCCGGCATGTCTAGTGGTTGAAGCCCTTTAGAACCAATCGCTTTGGGTATGATACTGCCTGGTGTCAATTCGATATTCGCAGGGTTTAGTACGCCATCATCATCGGCTTGCCAGATGCCTGTGACAGCAATCGATGCATTTTTAAGGATCAGCTCAACCACCTTATTCGCGGTTTTAATATCTGGTAGCGCCTTCATAACAGGGGACCGGCCGTAAATTTCACCCGGACTCTTAATCCAGCGAAACGAGATTACAGGCGCGGTTTCAAACGTTCCGTGTGCAATTAATTCTGGAGCGCTCATATCCTCCATCAAAATTGCATAATAGTTATATTGCAATCCATTTGGCACAACGGCTTCGAGAATTTTAAATTGTTCTTGAGGGTCTTTATCGGCTCGCTGGATTAATGCTGCTGGCCATACAGCCTGCGTATATCGTGCGCGCAATTGCTCTCTTGTTAGGCTTAAGCGTCTATAAACCGTGTCCAGATAACCTCCAGCCCCTTCCTCCAACGTAACATGCGTTAACGGCGCGGAAGAAAACTTAAAAGCTGAGAGCTCACCAGTTTGAGCTTCTTCAAAATATAGGCTCGCTGTTCCCCCAACAATAAGATCGAGATAGCATTGATGAATTTCTACTGCAAAATTCGAGCGATCAAAATGATCCTGGATCGTTTTTGCTGCCTTTTCCAGTATAGGCGAGATTTTATCTGCCTCCGCCGGACTGAGATCAGGCCCGGGTTTTAATCCAAACCACTGCGACCATGTTGGCGTAAGATTTCCGAGTAAACTTGAAGCTAATTGATCAACAGCATCCATGGCGGTTGCGTCATAAACCTTGTTTACGCGCTGCTGCCCTGCCCTTGGTACCGTTGTGAAACCACCGCGCTGCGGGAGAGCATAATCGTAACATTCATCCCATAGAGATTCCCAGTTCTGTCTCTTTTTATGCGCCGCCTCAAAACGCGAGAGGATACGCTGCGGTATATCCAGATTCATATCTGGATTTTTTTCTTGTTCTAGCATATCGGCCTACTCCCCTAATAAAGTTTTGCGTGGCTCTTGTGGCTGCAACGTTTTAAGAAGGCCGCTTAAGCCTGTTTTCACTGTGCCTAAACGCCCTCGGCTGCGCCGTAATAAATTTTGTTCGCGCTGCTGCGTAGCTGATAATTGCTCCGCTGTAGAATCATCCGATGCATTAGTTGTGCTACCTTGCGGCTCAGCCTGCACATACACAACTGCCGGCGGTGTAGCTTGGGCTGGCACTTTTGGGCGAGAACTTAAACTTCCCATGATAAATCTCCTTTATCTGTAAAAGGATGAGATAGAATTTTACTCATCCATTGCTGAGCCTTTTGAAAAAGCCCAAATTCTTTTCTAGATTTTTGATATGGATGAAGGGTTTTATAGAGCTGCCAGGGCGTAATAATCAGACGATCATGTATCCCTAATGTTCGCTTAACCGCTTCGACGCATGTAAATAAAGCAATTGGTGCAGGCTTTAACGGACGCTTTTGCTCCGCTCGAAGTGTTTTATAACCTCGCGCTTCCATCCATTGTGGCAAATCAAAGCTTGGCGGAACTTGATGTACAGTTACATCCATGAAATTTGAGAGCGGGTCAATCGTCATCCAGCGCTCACCATCATTTATAAGTATAGCGCAATGCCTAAAGCCAGGCTTAAGAAATTTGAGCCACATCATATCTGTATGACCACTAAAAATTACCCAGCATTGTTTTTTATTCATGTCTTCGATCATGGTTTCTCCTACTCTACTGTTTCAAATAATAATGCTTCTTTAACCCAGCCCACGCTCTCGATAGCTTGCGGCTCTATAATCCCCTTCTTTTCCAAAAGCGGGCTCATTCTCTCAAACGCCTCTTTCCACAAGCCATAAGCCCTCCGCTCTTTCACACGTCTTGCATCGGGTGCCATATGACGGCGTCCATAATGACGCAGTACGAGTAAGTGATCACGCTGCAGGCGGCGCTGGCGGTACAGTCTATCTAGTATTTTCAATATATCTATTGGTTCACACGGGCGGTTATACACACCTAAACCTGATGTAAAACGTGCACCGTCATTTCGTGCTTCTTGTGCGGTTATAAACCAAAACCATACTTCTTCCGCATCAGTGAAAGGATGCACATCCTTGCGAGCAGATACTGCTAACCCCTTATGATCTTTAACTTCTTCAATCCCCATATGGTTTTATTCCTTCTTTAATTTCACTTTTTGTTCTTTTTTAGAACACAAGTGTTCCCTTTATGTTCACATTTATGCTATAAAGATTTCATGAGGTCAAGGAAAAAATAAGATTTTATTCCTATTTATTTTTGTGTGTTTTTTTGGGACTATCCTCCTATGTTGACTCATTCTCAGATCTGGCAGGCGATCGACACTCTAGCCTCCAAACACGGTTATTCCCCTTCAGGCCTCGCGCGTCATGCAGGGCTGGACCCCACGTCATTCAATAAGAGCAAACGTCACAGTCCAGATGGAAAACCACGCTGGCCGTCAACTGAGAGTATTTCTAAAATTCTCAACGTGACTGAAGAAACTATGCAATCTTTCACCTCATTGATTGAAGATGAAAACCTGACAAAAGAATTTATCGCCGAAAAAACAGCGCAAATCTTATTGGATACACAGTCTGTTCTCTTTAACGCACGCGAGCCTTTCACGCTTAAATCTGGCCGCGCAAGCCCTGTTTATATTGACTGCCGACGCCTTATCTCCTTCCCAGAAGAACGCACATTCCTTATGAATGCCGCTACAAAAATCCTTAGCGAAGAAATTGGTGCAGAGAATATTGATTATGTTGCTGGCGGTGAAACTGCTGGTATTCCATATGGCGCATTTGTTGCTGATCGCTTAGAAAAGCCGATGCTCTATGTTCGTAAAGAGCCAAAAGGTTATGGCCGTATGGCACAAATTGAAGGATGTCTTGGCGATGAATATAAGCCTAAGATTATTCTTGTTGAAGATCTACAAACGGATGGCGGAAGCAAAGAAATCTTCATTAACGCCCTGCGCAATGCTGGCGCTGTTGTTGAGCATACTTTCGTTGTGTTCCATTACGGTATTTTCGCTTCAAGCGTCTCAAACATGAAAAAGATGGGCGTAAATCTGCACGCGCTCGCGACATGGTGGGATGTCCTTAAAATTGCTAAAGAGAAGAAATATTTCGATCCTGAAACCTTAGCTTCTGTTGAGGACTTCCTCAATGCCCCAGAGGTTTGGGAGAAGCCGCTGCCATGAAGCTCGGATTTTTTGCAGGACGAAAGCCCAGAGCACAGAAAGCTCTTGAAGAACTGAAAAGCCATTACGGCGCAGTACCGCCGGAAGAAGCGGATACGATCATTGTGCTTGGCGGTGATGGTACGATGCTTAGAGCTATGCATGAATTTGCTGACTATGCCGCGCCGCTATTCGGACTAAATCTTGGTACTCTTGGCTTTTTGCTTAATGAGCACCGTAAAGATGATGATGACCTATTAAAGCGATTAGACAATGCTAAACGTTTTAATATCCACCCGCTGCAGATGAGCGCAATTGATAAAGATGGCAAAGAGCACGAGCGCGTTGCGTTTAACGAAGTATCCCTACTTCGCGAGACGCATAATTCAGCCAAGATACAAATCAGCGTGAATGGCGTTGTTCGCTTAGAGGAGCTTGTATGTGACGGTGTAATGGTCTCAACCCCTGTAGGCTCAACAGCTTATAACTCTTCCGCAGGCGGCCATATTCTTCCGCTTGATTCAAACGCTGTTTGCTTGACGCCAATCTCCGCATTCCGTCCACGACGCTGGCCTGGAGCCGTTCTTCATAATAAAAGCAAAATCCACTTTGAGGTAAAAAAGCCTATAGAACGCCCTGTATCTGTGACAGCCGATTCAGATGAAGTTCGTGATATACGCGAAGTCACAATCATCGAAGCAAAGAAAATTACCAAGACGTTGCTCTATGATCCAGACAACCCTCTAGAAGAGCGTATCTTTAAAGAGCAGTTCCGCAGCTAGATTTAATTTTTTAAAAAATAAAATAACTTTGTAACGTTCGCACAACTCTGTGCGAACTCTTCTGCGTGATCACAAACAATATTCTTTAATAAACTAAATTAGATCATAGGAGTTATTCGATATGAAGAAAATATTTACACTTAGTGTTGCAACATTTGCCCTCGCCGTTTTCGCAGCCGGTGCGCATGCAGGAAGCAACAACCCAGAAGGTGTTTCAAGCTATAAAGTACAAAAAAGCATGAGCATGGATAAAATAGAACCGTCAGCAGGCGCCGAAAGTACTATGAAGCAAGCTCACGAGAACAATTCAAACTATAATCAACAATAATGTTTCTGATTTAATAGATAAAGCCAGAGCAGACCTCTCAAACGCTGGCTTTATTCTTTTTTACAGACTCTTAAAAATCTTAGATTTTACGAGGCTTACCGCCTTTAACGTCTTTGAGCTTACGCTTTTCAGCAAGTTCATTTTCAATCAAATCTAGCTTTTCCATGAGCTGTTCGTTAACAACACCGCCTTCAGGGATAAGGCCAAGCTTTTCTGCTACAAACTGATACCCCTCCACAAGATCACCGAGATCATAACGGAAGCGGTCTTTGTCCATTTTCTCACCTGTCTTTTGATCCCACAGACGGCAATTATCAGGTGAAATCTCATCCGCAAGAACAAGATAAACCTCACCATATTCGCCGTAAATACGGCCAAATTCTAATTTAAAATCTACGAGCGTAAGGCCAATACCAGAAAATAATCCGCTTAAATAGTCATTGATGCGCCATGCCATGGAAACGATCTCCTCCATTTCATAGGGATCAGCCCAGCCAAATGTCATGATATGCTCTTCACTAATTAGCGGATCGCCTAGCGCATCATCCTTGTAATAATATTCAACAAGCGGACGGGATAGGATCTCACCTTCTTTAAGCCCCAAACGCTTACACAAAGAGCCTGCTGCGACATTACGCACAACAACTTCGAGCGGCACAACATCAACTTTACGAACAAGCTGTTCGCGCATATTGATTGAACGTATAAAGTGCGTTGGAATACCAATCGCCTCAAGCTTTGTCATCAAGTGCGCCGAAATGCGGTTATTTAGAACCCCCTTGCCGGAAAGCGTGTCCTTTTTTTCTGCATTAAATGCAGTGGCATCATCTTTGAAATACTGGATCACAGTATTGGCATCAGGGCCTTCATAGATAATCTTCGCTTTACCTTCATAGAGTTTATTTTTACGCGCCATTTTGCACCTCATTTATACTTTTTTAGAAAGAAGGAATATTTATAGCATTTCCATCTACATAACAATGGATTTTACGCGATTCAGGTGCTACATATTCCAAAGAGTGTGATATAATCATATTCACCCACAAAAACTTATAAAATTATTCGAGAGGTAAGTAATTATGCCATCAATGGACGAACGTGAAGCCGCGATTGAAAATAAATACGCGCACGAGGAACAGCTTGATTTTAATACTGAGGCACGTTGCTGTAAGCTTTTTGGCCTATGGATAGCTGAAAAAATCGGTTTAGAAGGTGCAGATGCGAAGACTTACGCTGCTTCTGTTGTTGAATCTAACCTTGAAGAGGCTGGTTTTGAAGATGTATTGCGCAAAGTTCGTGCTGACCTCTCTGACAAAAGCATAGACATCTCAGACCATATTCTCAATGTAGAGTTAGATAAATGCCTCGCTGAAGCACGCAGACAACTCGCTGAAGAAGCATAAAAAAAACGATAAATATTTTGAAGCCATAGCGCGCTTTTGACCTTGATTTTTAACGGTTAGCGCGCTATTTCATTTTTTATATTGAGACTATTAACAGATGGTGACCCCTTATGGCGATGGACGCGAAAACAATCGAAAATTTAATTCTTGAAGGTATTCCCGGCTCTACAGTACGTATTGAAGACTTACGCGGTGATGGTGATCATTATGCGGCTTATGTGACATCCCCTGCCTTTGCTGGTAAAAACCGTGTACAGCAACACCAGATGGTCTATGCCGCACTCAAAGGAAAAATGGGCGGTGAGCTGCATGCTCTCGCGCTCCAAACATCTGTACCAGAAGATAAATAGAAAGAACATAATCATGCAAAATGTAGTATTTGACCGTATCCAAAAAGAAATAGACAATAATGATGTTGTCTTATTTATGAAGGGTGAAGCCGCTTTTCCAATGTGTGGTTTTTCATCACTGGTCGTTCAGGTCCTCTCACAATTGGGTGTACAGTTTAGAGACATCAACGTGTTAGAAGATAATGATATCCGTGAAGGCATCAAAGAATTCACAAACTGGCCAACTATTCCGCAACTCTATGTTAAAGGTGAGTTTGTTGGCGGCTGCGATATCGTACGTGAAATGTACGAAAGCGGCGAGCTTAAGACTTTACTAGACGATAAAGGTATACAAGCCGCTTAGATTAACGCTTTCGCTTACTCAAATTTCAAAACCCGGCTAATCAGTCGGTTTTTTTATTGCCTAAATTTTAGCGTGTGACCTTACTATCACTGTGAATTGAACAAGACATTATCAAACCAAAACCAATAAGTGCAGCCAGCATAGAGGTTCCCCCGTATGATATAAGGGGCAAAGGTGCACCCACGACAGGAAGCAGCCCCATCACCATTCCGATATTAATAAACACATAGAGCGAGAAGTTAATCATTAAGCCTAGTGCTAAATAACGTCCAAAATTATGACGGCATTTCATTGCTATCCAGATACAATAATAAAAAACCAGAGCAAAGAGGAAGAGAAGGATCGCACCACCAAATAAACCCTGCTCTTCAGCCCAGAGCGTAAAAATAAAGTCTGTTTGCTTTTCAGGCAAGAAGTTAAGACGGCTCTGCGTCCCTTCCAAAAACCCACGTCCATCAATTCCGCCCGAACCTAACGCGATTTTTGATTGCGTAATGTGGTAACCCGCACCAAGGGGGTCACTCTCAGGATCCAAAAACGTCATTACTCGCTTTTTTTGGTAATCATGGAGGAAGAAGTTCCAAGCGATCGGAATAATTGCTGCGACAGCCGCGATCCCTGCAACGAAAAGCCATATTGATGCGCCAGCAATGAACAGCATGCCAGCCCCTGCCATTATAATCATTAAAGATGTTCCAAGATCAGGCTGTAATAACACAAGCCCAACAGGTACCATCACAATAATCGCAGGTATGATTAAAAAGAAAAGCCGCCTCATATCATCAACAGTGGCAGGATGGAAATAACGTGCTAAAGCCATAACGACCGCTATCTTCATCATCTCAGAGGGCTGGAGTTTTATAAAACCAAGATCAATCCAGCGCTGCGCACCCATGCCGACATGGCCCATTAGCTCCACTACAATCAAAAGCGCTATTCCTATAAAATAGGCAGGCCAGACAAGCTTATACCACCATTTAATATCAATAAGGGCAATGATGAACATACCAATCATACCGATAATAAAACGCTGCATTTGGCGTGACGCCCAGGGATCCCAGCTCCCGCCTGCAGCAGAATACAGTGCAGCAAAGCCAATACTGGCAATGATAAAAATAAGAAGCACCAAGCCCCAGTTTAAATGACGAAGCTTAACCATTAAAGATTGATCTGATTGCATAAAAATCGGGCCGCTCATTAACTTTCCTCCCCGACCATTGCTTTGTGAGGCGCTCGCCTTTGCGCCTCTAACAATATTTCTTTTGCGATCGGTGCAGCAGCTTTAGAACCTCCTACACCGTGCTCAACGACCACAGAACAAACATAACGTGGATTTTTATAAGGCGCATAACCAACAAATAACGCATGGTGACGTTGCTTCCAATCCAGATCCTCGTTTTTAACTCCAGCTTTACGCTGCGCCATTGTAATTCTTTGAACCTGACCAGTTCCTGTCTTACCTGCAAAGGCTAATTCTTCATCAACAATTCTAGAAGCATAAGCGGTACCGCCGCGATCATTCACAACGTCCTCCATCCCCTTTAGAACCATTTCTATATGCGATTGTTTCACATCCATCTTAGGCCATTTTCCAACCATCTTTGAATTCGGAGCAAGACCATTAGATGTAATCCAAGGCTTCACCGCATAGCCACCATTGACCATACGTGCGGTCATAACGGCCATTTGCAGTGGCGTCGCTAATAGCGAGCCCTGACCAATACTTGTAACAATCGTTTCACCGACCTGCCATTTTCGCCCGTTATAGCCGAGCTTCCATTCCTTGTCAGGGACCAAGCCAGGACTTTCTTCTGTAAGCTCAAATCCAAGCTTATCACCAAGTCCAAAAAGTCTAGCTTCTCTAGCAATTTTTTCAATGCCGAGCTCTACAGCCAATTCATAGAAAAATACATCACATGAATGCTGAATAGCTTGCATGACATCAACGCGGCCATGGCCATGTTTTTTCCAGCAATGAAACTTATCCTTGCCGTACTGAAAATGCCCTCCACAAAACGATGTTCTATTCGAATTAACTAAGCCTGCCCTTAAACCAGCTAGTGCTACGACCATTTTAAATGTAGAAGCCGGTGGATATTGACCGGCTATCGCTTTATTCACCAATGGATGCGCTGCATCTGTTCTTAATTGCTCCCAAATATCAAAAGGCATACCAGAGATAAATAGATTAGGATCAAAAGCAGGAGAAGACGCCAACGTATAAACAGCGCCCGTATGTGCATCCATTATGACAGCTGATGCACTTCGCTCCTGCGCCAGGCGCGTTTGTGTAAAGCGCTGCAATTCACCATCTAAAGTTAAGATTAAACGCTCACCGCTATGGCTATCACGCACATCAAGTTCTCTCACCTCACGACCGACAACATTCACCTCAACTTGGGCTGTTCCTTTTTCTCCGCGAAGCTCTTTATCAAATTTCTTTTCGATGCCTGTTTTTCCGATACGAAAACCTGGCAGACTAAGCAGTGGGTCCTGATCAATTTCTCGCTCATTCACCGCGCCTACATAACCGACCACGTGGGCGGTTGCATCTGCAAATGGGTATGTACGCCTTTGTCCGACATCTGTACTTAGACCTGGAAGGTCAGGAAGATTAACCTCAATTTTTGCAACTTCATCCCAGCTTAGATCATCCTTAACCTCAATCGGCACAAACTTAGCATTACGTTTTGCTTCCTTTAAAACAGAACGAATATCAGATTCCTGCAAGTCTATATGGCTCTGCAAAGCTCTTAGGACTGACTCAATATCTTTCACCTGTTCTGGGACAATAAGCACACGAAAATTTCGGCCATTTACGGCTAAAGGAACACCATATCGATCAACAATAGTTCCTCTAGAAGGCGCAAGCATCTTAACGTTTATACGGTTTTTGTCCGATAATGTCCGATATTTTGATCCTTGCGCAACTTGCAGCCATGCCAAGCGACCGCCAAGTACACCAAGCGCAGCTGTTTGCATCGTACCCATGATTATGGCACGGCGAGAAATGAGTTTTCCATGATCCTGTTCTGATTTAATAGATTTCATTTTCGTACGCTTTTTCCCTTTAAAATCTATAACACCTTATGCGTCAATCTCAGCAGTGAAAGAATAAGAGGAAAGAAAAGTACACCCAATAAAATTGGTTGCATCAAACTATCCAATGGTAGGATCGCTAGGTAGAAAGCACTCATTAAAATCCATTGTAAAAAACTCACTGTGGAGATAACAACCACAAAACCTAGCCATGAAATCATAAAACTCTGATTAATTAAAAAACGTCTTTGGTACTTCAACAATGTCGAAGCTAATAAATATAAAAGCGCATGAAGACCAAGCGGCGTTCCCCCTAAAAAATCCAGAAATAGACCCACTATAAAAACGAGGAAAGCAGGCATCATAGATGGTCGATAAATTGACCAATAATGAATCGCCATAAAGATAAAAGGTGCAGCAACCAGAAAGTTCAAAGGATGCGGAGCAGCCATAACATCAAGTAAAAGCAATAACAGCATAAAGCTGTATGGCACGCTCATACGTGCAATGATCTCCAAGCGTTCAGTAAAAGTTAGAAATGCGCGCATATTGGTTTTATAGCAAGCCTATAAAAGGAGGTAAAACACTAAATCAGTATCAGCACATCCCATAATGACAAAGTTGCTAAAAACTATATTCAGCTTAAAAAATAGACTAGTTATATCCGCCCTCAAGTAGATAAGGGTCATAAGGCTTATCAATCACGCGAACATGGATCATTCGTAAAAAGTCAGCATTTGGCTTCACGCCCATCATGCCATTTTCATCCTTTACGATTACGCCCACTGGTAATCCGAACGGGAAAATACCGCCGCGCCCGGAGGTCATAATACGCGTACCTTCAGCAAGCTCCGTTCCAGCAGGCAAATGAAGAAGTCGACCAGTGTCACTGTTTGTACCAGCAAAGATTGCATGCTGACGTGAGTTTTCAACAAGCACCGGTACACGTGAGTTCATATCTGTAATCAATAAAATGCGCGCTGTATTATTTCCGGCCTCTATAATGCGCCCTACGACACCACCAGATGTAATAACAGCCTGGCCTTTTTCAACACCATCTACTTTACCAGCATTAACAAGCACACTTTTCGCAAATGTCCTGCCTGTATCAGAAAGAATGCGCGCAGAAATATAATCATATTGAGGTTGAAGCTTTACATTCATCAAATCCCTGAGGGATTTATTTTCTGCCTGCAATAAAAGTGCAGCCTGATGCCATTCTCTAAGACGAATATTTTCATCTCTTAACCTCATATTCTCAGACTGCATTGCTGCAAGGCCAGATACATCGCGAACAAATAAAGCCGCGGTCTGCATAGGAATAGATACAACACTTAAAACTGGAGACGCAAAGTCATAAACAGCCGTTCGCATACCATGAACAAGCTGCGGCTTAATTGCGGAAGTAATAATCATTAAACAGGATATAAGAATAAGAAGAGCCGTCGCCCCACTTCCTAATAGAGGAAATGGCATCATTTTTGAAACTGCTTTCGAGCCCACACGCGCTCTCGTCATTTTATCTCGACGTGTCAATGCACTTCATCCTTATTGCAAAGGCTATATTTACCACTATGGTAAAATGCACAATTATTTTTGCAAGTAACTTAGCAAAATTTTACGCTAAAAATTGTTTAAAAACAATTTACAAGAATGATTTTCTTATAAAAAAGTATAAAAGCACGTGATTTTATCTTTTGCAGAGACGGCTTGCAGCAATTAATAAGTACCGATCAAAACATTTCGCAGCACTTTTGATTGCTCAAGCGCATGACCTGTTCCAAGTGCAACACATGAAAGCGGATCATCAGCAAGTGTCACAGCCAAACCTGTTGCATGGCGCAGCACAAAATCAAGATTTGCCAATAGTGATCCACCGCCGGTCATAACGATACCTTTATCTACAATATCTGCTGCGAGTTCAGGCGCCGTGTGCTCTAACGCAACCTTCACGCCTTCAACAATCTGACCAACCGGTTCAGCGAGTGCTTCAGAAACTTGACGTTCGGTTACAACGATCTCTTTAGGAACACCGTTCATAAGGTCACGGCCACGAATTTCCATTGAGCGCCCTTCACCATCTGCTGGCGGACAAGCGGAACCAATTTCTTTTTTGATACGCTCAGCCGTGCTTTCACCAATCAAAAGATTATGGACGCGGCGGATATAAGCGATAATCGCTTCATCCATTTTATCGCCGCCAACACGCACTGAACGCGCATAAACAATTCCACCAAGTGAAATAACAGCAACCTCGGTTGTGCCGCCACCAATATCAACGACCATAGACCCTGACGGCTCAGTTACCGGCAACCCCGCACCAATTGCGGCTGCCATTGGTTCTTCGATTAACTCTACGCGGCGCGCACCAGCACTTTCTGCTGATTCTATAATTGCGCGTTGTTCAACTGCCGTTGAACCAGAAGGCACACAAATAATCATACGAGGGGATGCAAAAGAGCGGCGATTATGCACTTTACGTATAAAGTATTTGATCATCGCTTCTGTGACTTCAAAGTCTGCAATAACACCATCACGCAGTGGACGCGTTGCCGTAATACTTCCAGGCGTTCTACCGAGCATCATCTTCGCTTCGTTACCAACGGCTCGAATATTCTTTTTACCGTAGACCATTTCAATCGCCACAACTGACGGCTCATTTAAAACAATCCCCTGATCGCGCACATACACAAGCGTATTGGCAGTCCCAAGGTCAATAGCCATATCGGCCGACATAAATCCAAATAGTCCGGAAAACATAGGTCACGTCACCACAAAACAAGATGTTAAACTAATTTTCCCCTTATATCAGAGAAGATTAGGCAATGCATCATGGTTTTTCAGATTTTCAACAATCTATGCACGGCTTCAAACAAAAAAAGCGCTCTGAATTTAGAGCGCTTGTTTCTTACTGATCTGATATTTCAAGATTAACCTTGACGTGCCTTCATACGTGGGTTTTTCTTGTTGATCACATATACGCGGCCACGACGACGGATCACGCGATTGTTGCGATCTCTACTTTTCAATGTTTTCAATGAGTTAGTTACTTTCATTGTACTGCCCAGCCTTTTAATCTGTATATGTTTATCAAAATTACTGGCGGACAATAGTGACTTTACCCCCCTCCTGTCAAGCCTTTCTTTGCATTTTTTATTATTCTAATTCATCTCAATGTATAGATTATAAGAAAATAGCCCCTAAAAAAGCTACCCCCTAAGCTTTACAGCGCTCTGTAAATAGACAGTCGTATTATATTTATCAATAGCAATTGATTTTTAACCATTCTATGCGCACACTAGTGTTACTGAATATAAAAAATAAAAAACTCAGTGTGTTAACAGGCATAAGAAAGACTTTTATCAATGCAAAAGAATCAAAGATTTTTTTCAGCAGGGGACACTATTATTCGGCAAGGTGATACTGGCACTTCAGCCTATATCATCGAAAGTGGCCGTGTAGAAATTGTTATTGAGACGGATTATGGCGGTGAACAACTGGTTGGCACACGCGGCGCCGGCGCTATGATTGGTGAAATGGCCATCATTGACAGAGCTCCAAGAACAGCGACAATACGCGCTATAGAAAATTGCAACCTTCTTGAAATCACACAAGACAATTTTGATCAGCGGATTAAGAATGCAGACCCTGTATTGTGTATGGCCATTCAGGTTATTTTAGCGCGCTATCGTGACGTTCTTAAGCGCGCTCAAGTCATTGGCGAGCCACCACGCAGCGTTCTCGATTCCGAAGCACAAGAAATGAATATGGTCAATTCAGATTCAAGTGCGCTTGAAGCCCTTAAGATCATAAATGATTTTGAAAACAGTCTAGATAAAGGTGAAGTGAGCCTTAATTATCAGCCAATAATGAATTTAGAGACTGGGAAAGTGGCAGGCTACGAAGCATTAATGCGCTGGATACACCCTGAACGCGGGTTTATTTCACCGGGAATTTTCATTCCCGCACTTGAAGATAGCGGCCTAATTGTTAAAGCATCACAATGGGCGCTCAATGAATCCCTTCAAGCACTTAAACGTATTGAGGGCAAAGTCGGTTATGAAAGTCACCTATTCATGAGTGTAAACTTCACCAGCCATGACTTTAGTGAAGACGGCTTTGTCGACAGCGTCTACGAGACAATCAGCGCAACAGACATTCAACCAAACCAGCTACATATTGAAATCACAGAAAGGCTTTTGATGGGACAACCTGACAAGGCCGCTGAGACTCTTAAAATGTGCCGAAATGCTGGCATTGGCATCTCTATTGACGATTTTGGAACTGGATATTCCTCTCTTAGCTATCTCCATGCCTTCCCGATCGATACCCTTAAAATCGACCGCAGCTTTGTGATGGAGATGGAAAAAGACGACAAAATGCTGGAAATGGTTCGTTCAATTATTGGACTTGGCAAAAACCTTGGCATGAAACTTATCGCTGAGGGTATAGAAACAGAGAATGAGGCCAAACTTCTTAAGAAGCTAGGATGCGAATATGGGCAAGGTTATTATTTCTGCCCGCCTGTTGATGAGAACAACGTCGTCAAATATACGAAAGGCGAATAAGCTAAGCCATTAGCTACTTTGACGTTGCAACGTAAACTCCATCCCAATTATCGTCCAGATCTTGAGATAAAAGCTCTTTAATTCGCTCTTCATAAACATCATAAAGCTGCGTTAAGTTATAATCAGAATTCTGCCTGCATTCAGCAATAAGCGCTAACGCTTGATCAAAGCGTTTTTCACGATAGGCATTAATCATTTTTTCATGTAGCTGTTTCAACTCTTGAAAAGCCGCCTGCCCCGCTATTTCCTCACCGCCGAGCAATACAAATATTCGTTCGGCATTATCTTTACCTTTAACTTTAATGAGATCAGCCTCCAATGTGGCCATATCAGGCACACTTTTCCATGTTTGCTCTCCAATCAAAACCTCTACTCCATAATTTTTAGTCTGCCCTTCCAATCTAGACGCCAAGTTTACAGTATCCCCTAAAGCAGAATAGGCGAAACGCTGCTTAGAGCCCATATTCCCGACTGCGCACGGCCCAGTGTTAATCCCAATACCAGCGCTGAGAAGCAATGGCTCTTTTCCTTCTTTGAGCGCCTTTTCTTTTATGGCGTCATTAACTTTTTCGAGAGCTTTTTGCATTTGAAGTGCAGCGTTACATGCGTTTCTTGCGTGCTGAGCATCATCAAGCGGTGCGTTCCAAAACGCCATCATCGCATCGCCCATATATTTATCAATTGTACCACGGTTTTGCATCACAACATCAGACATGGGGGTCAGAAAATCATTCATGAGCTGAATAAGAGCGCGCGGTGTAAGCCCCTCTGATATTGTCGTAAAACTTCTAATATCTGAGAAGAGAACTGTCAGATCACGAATTTCACCGCCAAGCCTTAACTTATCGGGATTTTTTGTCAGCTCTTGCATAAAGTCAGGTGAAATATAGAGACCAAAAGCGCTTCTTACCTGACGTCTTTCATATTCAACCCGCAAATATGTAAGCAAAACAGAAACTATAAAAATAGCAAAGACCGATAATGACGGATAAAACGGATCTAATAGTAAATTATACTGAGTATATGCCCTCATTGAGCCTGCTAATGCGGCCATCATCAGCGATACACACAAAACCAAAAGTGCACTCACACTTACGAATGGCGCCAATATAATCATGAGCGTACCAGCAAAAAAGATAAACATAGCCTCAGCACCAATTGTTATATCTGGGCGTAGTAAATATTCACCTTGTAGAATTTGTTCAACCACATTGGCGTGAATTTCCACACCCGGCTGAAAGGCTTCAATAGCCGTTGATCGCAGATCTTTTAATCCTTCCGCAGAGGCGCCAATCATAACAATTTTATCTTTGATTAAGGGCTCAACCTCATTACGAAAATCAGGGGTGATAATTTTATACGCTGAAACGTAATCATCGCCACCCTCATCAAAAACACGGTAGTAAACATATAACAATCCATTTGATTCTACTGGAATATTATAATCTTTGAACTTAATGCGGTAGGATGTATCAAGCGCTTTCACGCCGCCCTTATCATTATCAGCGGGCGCTATAATCATACTGCTCCACGGCTTGCCTTCACCCACCCTTACAGCCTCTAAACTCAAAGATGGGTAGAGTTTCTTTCCATCGGTAAAGATTAATCCAGCGCGCCTCAAAACGCCATCATAGTCAGGCAATGCCATAAAGCTACCGTTTCCACGCGATGCATTTTCAAGCACAGGTAAAAAATTTGCTGTAGAATTAAACCTTGGAACGGATGATAAAAACGCTGTTTTTTCTGCTTTTTTGGCTAACAGCCTTTGCTTTATGCGCGGCTTACCATGCTTTTGTCCTTGCGCATAACTTCCCCATGTAAAAGCTGCCACAAAATTATCAGCCTCTTTGATTGTCTTTGCTAAGATCTCATCATTATTTGGCAGGCTCTCAATATTATCAAAACGACCTTGAAAGCCTGGGTGCCCCTCAAGCACTTTAGCAATTAACTGCGGGGATGTTCGATCATCTTCGGCGAGCACCCCATCAAAGACAACAGCTTTTGCTCCCATCTCATTAAGAGCCTTGATTAACTCTGCAATTTTAGTCCGAGGCCATGGCCACTGGCCTAAGCGATAAAGCGAGTCATCATCAACATTTACAATGACCACCTTATTTTCTTCACTATTTGGAACCCGTGGATACTGCCTGTTAAGCTCATCAAACACCACATGACGCATATCGCTTCGCCAGCGCGCATTTGAGCCACTGTAATAGACCGCGCCGATAAGAAGCGCAAAAAGCATGATCAAATGCACCCAACGATTAACGAGAATGCGGCTAAACATTAATTACCTTTCTGTGAACGCCCTATCACGCGCTCTGAGTATAGGTTTAAGCAAGTACTCAAGAATTGTGCGCTTACCTGTAATCACCTCAACATCAGCAACCATACCAGGCGTAATAGGAAGAGGATTTTCTGCACTACCCATATAATTCTTTTCGGTGTGCACCTCTATTTCAAAGGTGATGTTTCCATCACGGTCCTTAGCGCTCGTAGCCCCTATTCTAACCAATTTTCCATCAAGTGCGCCATATTTTTGAGGATCGTATGCAGTTACCTTAACTTTTGCGGCCTGACCTGGTATTAAAAATGCAATATCTGCGGGTGGAATTTGCGCAATTATTTTTAGCTCTTCTTCAATAGGCACAACCTCTATTAAACGCATAGCAGGCTCGACAACGCCGCCAATTGTGCGCACTGCTATATGATTAACGATACCATCTACGGGCGCTCTAACTTCGCGGCGTTCAACCCGGTCACCAATTGATTTTAAATCTTCTTTGAGGGATGCAAGCTCAGTCAGCACATCATTAAGCTCACCCAAAGCTTGCGAACGAAACTTATCCAACTGGCTTGCACGCTCTTTCTTTGCAACTTCAAGCTCAGCTTCCAGCGCTTTTTTTCGTTCAACCGCGCTCGCTATTTGTCCGCTCATATCATTAACTTCGCGGGTCAATCTTATCTCTTCAATTTTTGGCTTAGCACGTTTTGCAACCATTTGCTTTGTGATCGCCAATTCCTCTCTCAGGAGGCTTCGGCTTTGTGAAAAACGGTTAATTTGCGCCCTTGTTTCCGCGATTTCAGCTTGCGCCTTTGTAATGCGCTCATCCAAAATTGAGTAAGAGTTTTGCAGCTCTTTTTGCCTCGATTCATATAGCTCACTCTCGCTTTTCGCAATTTGAGGCGCTTCAGCGAGCACTGCACTGGGCACGTTAAATTCCTTCCCATCTGCCTCTGCGAGTAGCCTCACCCTGCGTGCCTCAAGACCTAAGAACCTTGCTCTCGTTCCGCGCTCCTGTGATGAAAACTGAACGTCGCTAAGGCGCATTAACACATCACCTTTTGTGACTTTCTGCCCGGGCTGAACACGAATTTCTTCGACAATACCACCCTCTAGGCTTTGCACAATTTGCACCTCACTTGAAGGAACCACTTGCCCTTGACCGCGACTAAGCTCTTCGACCTTTGTAACACCGGCCCAAACGATAGCAAGAACAACCAAGACCATGACTGAGCCAAATAGAAACATAGCCGATGTTGCGGGCCTTAAATGTGAAGCAGCCTCCAGCTCCGACATGAAATCTGTTTCTTTAATCTTAGGCTCAAAAATCATGATGGCTTATCCCCTTCCTGATTTTCGTTACTTTCACTTGGTTGTGGCGCTGCCTCTTTTGGCGTTTGGCCTTGTCTCAAAAATTCCAACACTTTTTCACGCGGCCCATCGACGGCGAGCTGCCCTTGTTCCAAAACAATAATACGGTCAACAAGTTCAAGCATTGAATGTTTATGTGTCACAAGGATTAGCGTCTTATCTTTTACTTCGTTCGCAACGTAATGCTTGAAAGCCATTTCCGCTTGGATATCCATTGCATTTGTCGGCTCATCGCAAATAAGAACTTTTGGTTTTATCAGCATTGCCCGTGCCAGAGCAATGGCTTGCCTTTGTCCACCCGATAAGCCTTCACCATGCTCACCAACAGGCGTATCATAACCTTGAGGGTAACGGGATATAAAATCGTGCACACCTGCGGATTTAGCAGCTTGTAGTATCTCCTCATCGCTTGCACTTGGTACGGACGCACTTATGTTATCGCGAACAGAGCCACTAAATAAGACGACATCCTGCGCAATATAGGCGATTGATTTTCGTAAATCCGCTGGATCGATTTGACGGTAATCCGTATCATCCGCAAGGATTGTTCCTGCGTCCGGCTCGTAAAGCCCCATCATGAGGCGTGCGCATGTACTTTTCCCAGAACCTATACGGCCTAAAATAGCAACCTTTTCACCCGGATTGATTGTAAAAGACAGGTCGCCTATCACCTCTCGTTTTATCGAAGGATAGCTAAAGGATACACGCTCAAATGCGATCTTTCCTTCCAGGTCTGGCCTATGTAAAAAGTTTTTACCGGCTGGGCGTTCAACAGGTTTACTCATTATTTCTTCCAGCGCTTTTAAAGAAACATTGGCTTGATGATAACGAGTCATTAAATTTGCGATCTGACCAATTGGAGAGAGCGCTCTGCCTGAAAGAATGACACAAGCAATCAGCGCGCCGCTACTCATATCACTGGAGGCAACCATATACATACCCGCCAAAACAATGAAGATTGAGGCTGTTTGCTGAACAAAAGTAGCCACATGGACACCAAAGCCTGAGATAAAACGTGATGCCTGTCCGTAGGCTGAGCTTTCTCCTACATATGCGCCGTATTTCGCACGAAACGCACCATCAGCACCAATCGCTTTAATTGTTTCTAAGCCGTGAATTGTTTCGATCAATATACCGTGCTTTGCTTCTGCTGATCTTGTTGATTTGCGTACGACCGATTTAAGCGGCACCTGCAATAGAAGACCAACCATCATCGCAAAGGCGATTAACCCCAATAGGATCAGCGCAACAGAGCCACCTAGTTTGTAAATGATAAACAGGAAAAAGATTGTAAAGGGCAAGTCAACCATTGTCGTAATCGTGGCCGATGTAAAAAAGTCACGCACTGAATCGAAATCTTTTAGCATATTGGCAAACACACCTGCTGACCTCGGTCTTTGCGACAATTTCATATTCAATAATTGATCATAAATACGGCGCGTTGCGATTACATCAATTCTGCGTCCTGCTAGATCGATTAGATAGCCCCTAAGTGTACGCATAATGAAATCAAAAACAAATACCGTCAAAGCCCCTATACCCAAGGCCCATCCTGTTTCTATAGCCTCATTTGGAATCACGCGATCATAGACATTCATGATAAAAAGCGGTGATGCCAAACCAAATAAGTTTATGAAAACAGCACCGAGTAAAACCATGATATAAATGCCGCGATTTTGATTCGCTAAATCCCAAAACCAATGCCCTTCATTCTCAGATTTTTCTGCCTCGGCTCCCACTTTTGAAAACGCGGCTGTTGGCTGGGTTAAGATGATATAGCCTGCATATTCCTCCTCCAGCTCTGCAAATGTACGTTTTTCCTTAGCTCTTGACTGGGTATCATATATTTCAAAAACATCACCGTCGCGCCCTATAAGCACATAGGCTTTTTCATCATGCGCTATCATAACCGCAGGTAACAATGCGGCCTGCAAGGATGCTATGTTTTTGTATCTCGTAACTTTGGTGCGGATATGTATACGATTGGCTGCTTCACAAAACAGATCCGATCCCATATTTTTTCCATCGAACGCTAAGCCAGAAACCAGCGCGCGCGGTGTTTTAGCGCGACCATAATGCGCACTTAAATATTCCAAACTAACGAGGAGAGACGGTAAGCGTTTTTGATTTTTTTTCTTTTTAGCGGCTTGCTTGCTCATAACTCACGTCTGGTTTTGAAGGCTGAGCGTGAACATCAAGGCCCAACACATTTCTAAGTGATCCAGCACTTGCTAAGATCGCATAATCAGCAAGAACCTTACGGTAATAAGCATTTACAAGGTCTAAGCGCGCATTGAAAAGCTGATTATCAGCGCGCATCAAATCCAATAGTGAAATTGTTGCCCCTTCAAACTGCGTTTCATATGTTGAAAAAAGCTTTTGATTTAACTGTAGACGTCTTTTCTGATTTTCATACTGCTTCACGGCGGTATCTTTTTCTGCATACGAAACACGAACGGCATGCTCTATTTGGCGTTGCGTATCTTGAAGGCGCGCCCTTGCATTTTCTTGTTCATATCGTTTTTTGTTGATACGTGCAGCTTGCGCTCCGCCAGTCTCTAAGCTCCAATTCATGCGAATTAGCGCACGGGCATCCACAACCTCACCGCCAATCACATCATCTTTTTCACTTTTCAGGTAAGAAACCTCACCGCTTATGTCAGGATAATAGCCACGTTTTTCCGCATCGACACCGTGCTTAGCCGCTTCAATTTCCTTTTTTATGCTCATGATACGCATATGGTTTTCTTTTGCTAAGAATAATGCCCCATCAACAGTCGCCGGGATCACAGAAGCCTTTAGGGGCTCAACATCGAAGAGAGCCTTCGGCGCTTCACCCGTTAACTGTTCATAGTCTGAGCTTGCACTTAATAGCTGCCCTTCATAATCCGCTGATAGCTCAACAACAAATGTTTCAAAATCCAACGCTTGCTGAAGCTCAGCCTCATCTGATCCACCTTGCTCGACCATATCATGGATACGTGCAATATAATCTTTTACGCTCTCTTCGTAGTTTTTTACTAGCTCAAGCGCTTTTTGCGCGCGCATCACATTAAAATAAGCTTGGACAGCCCGAATTGCGAGTGTCTCCTGAACATCAAACACATTAAAACGCACAGATTGTACAGTCGATTCTGCTGAACGAATACGATCCCTTGTTTTAAAAGAATCAAACAGCATTTGATTACCGCTCACAGAGCCTTCCCAAAAATTTGAATAGCCGGCGCCACGCGTTACGCTTAAACCGCGGCTTGTTGCGTTATCACCATAAACACGGCCAGTAGAAGCGCTTACATCAATTGTCGGAAAATATGCAGAGACTTGCTCAGACACATCTTGCTTAACAGACCCCAACTCCGCTTTAAGGCTCTCAACCTGAGGGTGCGTAACAATCACTTTAGAAACTGCTTCATTCAAAGTTTGTGCGTCAGCCATAGTTATACCCGCGACCATAATCGCAGATGTGGCTACAAAAGTAAGTAAAACTCTTTTCATTATTGCTAACCCTAAGAAGATGACGAATGCCAAGTGGTGAACACCAGAGCGGATATGCTGAAATGATGGTAATATATATCACAGATTATAGCAAGCTCGCCAGAGTTGCACTGCACCAAAAATAATCGGCATTATTTCTGGATAAGGGCTATACAAAAACACATTGTTGAGTCATCCTAAAGTTCAGCACTACTTGATAAAAAGGGGTTCGTTAAAGTGAGCATCAAAATCATCATCCCTAAAGAAACAGCAGCCGATGAAAAAAGAGTTGCAGCCTCACCCGAGACGGTCAAAAAACTTACAAAACTTGGATGTATAGTCATGCTGGAAAAAGGAGCCGGTGAAGCTTCAGCCTTTACAGACGACATGTACAAGGATGCAGGCGGAATTATCGCCAAAGGTAAGACTGATCTCTATAAATCCGCTCAGGTAGTTCTGCGCGTTCAAGCACCCGACGATAAAGAACTATCAGAAATCCCGAAAGGTGCGCTTCTTATCGCGATGCTTGCACCTTACGGTAATGAAAAACTCATAAACGCCCTTGCCAAGGCTGGCATTGATGCCTTTTCTATGGAGCTTGTACCGCGCATCACTCGTGCGCAGAGTATGGATGTTTTATCTTCACAATCAAATTTAGCTGGATATAAATCCGTTCTCGATGCAGCAGAATATTATCCGCATGCATTTCCAATGATGATGACAGCCGCAGGTACAGTGCCGCCTGCTAAAGTTTTTATCATGGGTGCCGGCGTTGCTGGCCTGCAAGCCATTGCCACCGCGCGACGCCTTGGCGCCGTAGTGACTGCGACGGATGTACGTCCCGCAGCGAAGGAACAAGTAGAATCACTGGGCGCGAATTTCATTGCGGTTGAAGATGACGAGTTCAAGGCTGCTGAAACAGCCGGTGGATATGCGAAAGAGATGTCCAAAGCCTATCAAGCCAAACAGGCCGCCCTTGTCGAGGAGCATATCGCAAAACAGGATATCGTGATTACAACAGCCCTCATCCCTGGTCGTGATGCCCCAAAGCTGATTAATAGCAAAATGGTTAAATCCATGAAACCAGGTAGTGTGATTGTTGACCTTGCAGTTGAAGCCGGAGGCAACTGCGATGGATCGAAAGCGGGCAGTGTCGAAGATGTATCTGGCGTTAAAATCATTGGACACAGAAACGTACCAAGCCGCCTTGCCGCGGATGCCTCTGCACTTTACGCGAAGAATATCTTTAATCTTCTTAACCTTATTATCGATGCTGAAAATGTCATACTTAAAATAGATATGGATGACGATATTATAAAAGGCATTGCACTCACTAAGGACGGTAAAATCATTCACCCTAATTTCACCTCGACTAAGACTAAGCCGAAAACGAGCAGCGCAAAGAAGACGCCGGCTAAGAAAAAAGCCAGCAACGAAAAGAACGAAAGCAAAAGCTCCGCACCCAAAAAGAAAACCACAGCGAAGAAAAGTCCTGCGAAGAAGAAGAAGGAGGATAAATAATCATGGCTGATGAAAACCAAACCCGTACAATCACGGATAGTTTTAAGGATATTCAGGAGCAGCTAAACTCCGCTAATGAGAGTATTGCTGACCTTATGAGTGAGGTTGCAAATGATCCAAGCATTACTGGCCATGGTAACGAGCCCTTTATCCTAACTGGCTTAACCGTTTTTGTGTTGGCCTGCATTGTTGGATATCACGTAGTTTGGCGAGTAACACCAGCACTTCACTCGCCGCTAATGGGTATCACCAACGCAATATCATCTGTGATTATCGTTGGCGCTCTTATGGCGCTCGCACCGGCTGATGGCAGCTTTTCTTTTATCGCCTTTATTGGCGTGATTTTAGCTTCAATCAATATTTTTGGCGGCTTCATAATCACCCGCCGCATGCTTCACATGTTTAAGAAGAAGGAATCATAGTCACCATGGAAACACTTTCTTCACTTACATATCTAGTTTCTGCTGTTTTATTCATTCTAGCTCTGCGCGGCCTATCACACCCTGAAACAGCGCGCCAAGGTTTGAACTTTGGTATTACGGGCATGGCGATTGCCATCATTACAACCATGCTCCTCCCTTCCGTTGGTGGATGGCTATGGATCGTACTAGGCATTGGTATTGGCGGTGCGATTGGTACAACCATTGCGCAGCGCATTGAAATGACATCTCTGCCCCAGCTTATGGCCGCTTTCCATTCACTTGTTGGCCTTGCAGCGGTTTGTGTTGCTGCTGCTGCATTTGGAAGCCCAGAAGCTTTTGGCATTGGTACGAGTGAGGACATTCACCTTGCTTCATTGATCGAAATGTCGCTTGGCCTAGCAATTGGTGCGATTACTTTTACAGGCTCTGTTGTGGCTTGGGGAAAATTAGAAGGACGCATTTCAGGCAAGCCTGTTAACTTTAACGGACAGCACGCCCTAAATGGAGCACTTGGGATTGCACTCGTTCTTTTGATTATTTTGCTTTGCGCGACAGAGAGTACGTTTGTCTTTATTCTCATTGCACTTCTGGCAATGGCTCTGGGCGTTTTGATCATCATCCCCATTGGCGGCGCAGATATGCCAGTAATCGTCTCTATGCTGAACTCTTATTCAGGCTGGGCGGCTGCAGGAATTGGCTTTACGCTTCATAATAACCTTCTCATTATCACTGGCGCACTTGTCGGTGCATCGGGTGCTATTCTTTCCTACATCATGTGCAAGGGTATGAACCGCTCTTTCATTTCCGTTATTTTAGGCGGATTTGGCGGTGAACAATCAAGTGCAGCTGCTGAAGATATGGGTGACCGGAGTGCAAAGATTGGCTCTGCTGATGATGCGGCATTTATCATGAAAAATGCCTCAAAAGTTATTATCGTCCCTGGCTACGGCATGGCTGTAGCACAAGCACAGCATGCTCTTCGTGAAATGTCGGATATCCTTAAAAAAGAAGGTGTTGATGTCAAATATGCCATTCACCCAGTCGCAGGACGCATGCCAGGTCACATGAATGTCCTCTTAGCAGAAGCTAATGTTCCTTATGATGAAGTATTTGAGATGGAAGATATTAACCGTGACTTTGCGCAAGCTGATGTGGTTTACGTGATTGGTGCAAATGACATTACCAACCCAGCGGCTAAGAATGACTCTTCATCACCAATATACGGTATGCCTGTTTTGGATGTAGATAAAGCGCGCACAGTTCTATTTGTTAAACGTTCTCTTGGATCAGGGTATGCTGGCATTGATAATCCTCTATTCTTTGAAGAGGGAACGATGATGCTTCTTGATGATGCGAAGAAAATGACAGAGGATATTATCAAAGCAATGGAATAAATGTGCGTTGCACCGCAATATATCTTCGAAAAAAATTAACCTTTCTAAGAGATCATAAGAATAATAACAATTTATATAAAATTTTAATTAAATCACTTTAATCGCTTATGCATGACGCAGCACTTAAGATAAATATGGAAGAACAAACAGGGTTAGAACCGCGCTTTCAGCAACCACCAACATGGCGCTGGCATCAGTTTCAAAGGAATGGACGCACGCTTCGTTTTGGCTCTGCGTTTCCTCAAGGGACAGTTCCAGATGCTATTGTTATTTGCCTTCCAGGCTTAAGTGAGTTTGCAGAAAAGTACTTTGAAGTCGCTAATTACTGCTTGGGCCGAAACCTTGGATTTTGGATTTTTGATTGGGCTGGGCAGGGAAAATCTTCACGTTATTTCGAGAACGATCCTCATAAGCGTCACTCTGATGGCTTTGATGAAGATGTAGAGGATCTGTACAAATTCTTCACTGACTACGTTAAATATGCAAGTGTTCATCCAGATAAAGGGCGTATTGCGCCCGTTATGCTTGCGCATTCAATGGGTGCAAATATAGGCATGCATTTCCTGCATAAATATCCCGACATTTTCGAAGCGGCAGCTTTCACCGCGCCAATGTTTGGCCTTAAAGCAACGCAGAACATCCCCGCCCCTATCGATACATTAGCAAGCGGTTTGCTCAGCTTCTTTTCCGGTAAAAAATATGCACCTGGCGGCGATGATTGGTCATTCGAAACACGAACAAACCCTAATTTTCATGTTTTTTCAAGTGACCCTAGCCGAAGCGCCATTCATAATTACTGGTGTAAAGTTGATCTAGAACTGCAATGCGGCTTCGTTACTCATAAATGGGTGCATGAAGCTATAAAATCTTGCAACGCGATACAGAATAAATCTCTACTTCGAGACATACATACGAATTGCCTCTTTGCAACCGCTGGCATTGAGGAGTTCGTGCAAAATAAAGCCATCCATAAAGTTGCGGCCTATCTTGATAATGTCAAACTCCTTGATTATCCAGAGTCGCGCCATGAAATATTGATGGAACGTGATGAAATTAGAAATGACTTTTTAGAGCATTTCTATAAACAGGTAAAAGAATGCGTAATTGATAGGCCAGAAACCTTGAAACCATTCTAATAAACAGGCACACTATGCCGGTCTATAAAAGGAGAAAATAAAGCATGGACGATTCAGAAAAAGATAAAATTCGATTGAGCGACCGTATCCTGTCCGCTTTAGAGCTTGCGCTAGAGCAAGGTGATCTAAAGATTTGTGAGCTTCTTACGAGTGCAATGGAACAATCGATGACGCGTAATACAGGTGGTGGTGAATTTATTGAAAGGCGTGACTATCCGCCTGAGATTGAAGAAGCGATGGATAAGCTTTATGCCCTTCGTGCAGAGGATAAAAACGCTTAATTACACCAGCCTATCTTTATTCAATAAGACCTTGCCATTCCTCCTCACTTAGGATTGTTATGCCAAGGTCTTTTGCTTTTTTAAGCTTAGAACCAGCATCCTCACCGGCGATTACGTAATCCGTTTTTTTCGATACAGATCCAGATACTTTTGCCCCTAAACGCTCTGCCGTTGCTTTTGCTTCGCCGCGGCTAATGGATAGCGACCCTGTGAAGACAAGTGTTTTCCCAGCGACCGGGCTATCCGCGCTTTGCGGCGCTTCATAGGGTTTGATTTCAACGTAGTTTAACAGCCCAGCGAGTACATCTTGATTATGCGTTTCTGCGAAAAAGCCAATCAAATCATCCGCCATACTGACCCCAATCCCATCGATATTGATGAGAGCTTTATAAGCTTCACTCTCCTGATCCTTACTTGCTTCTATCATCGCGGCTTGCAGCGCGTCTATTGATCCATAAAAGCCAGCAAGCATTTTCGCAGTTGCTTCACCGATCTGACGAATTCCAAGAGCATAAATAAACCGGTTTAGCTCAATAACACGGCGCCCGTTAATCGATGCGAATAAGTTCTTCTCAGACAGATCACCCCAGCCTTCACGTGCGCGAATTGGTGTTAAGCTTCCCTTATTCAGTTCTTCAAGCTTAAAAATATCTACGGGCGTTTTAATCAAGCCATCTTCGTAGAACTGCTCAATAATTTTTGCGCCAAGGCCGTCAATATCAAAGGCAAGTCGAGAGACAAAATGTTTCAAACGCTCGACCACTTGCGCGGGACAAATAAGCCCGCCAGTACAGCGAATAGCGACCTCCCCCTCTTCACGAATTGCATGAGATCCGCAGCGTGGACATTCGCGCGGAATTTCAAACTTAGCGGGATTACCTTCTCGTTTTTCCAGCAGCACTTCAACCACTTGAGGGATAACATCGCCTGCACGCTGTATAACGACTATATCGCCGATACGGATATCTTTACGTTCAATTTCATCTTGGTTATGAAGCGTTGCGTTAGAAACAATCACGCCGCCAACATTGATGGGTTCTAACCTTGCAACGGGAGTTAGCACACCGGTGCGCCCGACCTGCACATCAATACCCAAAAGTTTTGTTACTGCACGCTCAGCAGGGAATTTGTGCGCTGTCGCCCAGCGCGGCGAACGTGCCACAAACCCCAAGCGGCCCTGCAGCGCGAGATCATTAACCTTATAAACTATGCCATCAATATCATAGTCCAGATCGGCGCGGCTTTCTAAAATCTTCTCATAATTTTCCATGAGCTGCGACGCATTTTCAGCAAGAGCATAAAATGTTTCAGGCACGCCGAAACTCTTTAAATTTTCACGAACTTCAAAATGTGTATTTCCTATCGGCTCGCTCACCTCACCAAGAGCATAGCCAAAAAACTTTAATGGGCGCTCTTTTGTAATTTCCACATTCAGCTGGCGCACTGATCCAGCCGCAGCATTTCTTGGGTTTGCAAACATCTTACCGCCGCGTGCCTCTTGCTGCGCATTTAATGCCTTAAAGTCTTGATTACCCATATAAATTTCACCGCGCACCTCGAGGATATCTGGCGGGTTTCCAGATAATTTGTGCGGAATATCATCGATTGTTTTTACATTCTCGGTGATGTCCTCACCCTCCGCGCCATCGCCGCGTGTTGCGGCCAGCACAAAAATACCGTTTTCATATCTTATTGAGCAAGACAGCCCATCGATTTTTGGCTCCGCAATAATTTCTAGCGGCGCGCTGTCATCCATATTCAAAAAACGACGCGTTTTTTTGAGCCAGTCTTCTAACTCTTCTTCGCTGAACACATTACCGAGTGAAAGCATCGGAACGGCGTGGCGTACTTTGGCAAAACCTTTTGCTGGTTTTGCGCCTAATGTCTGCGTGGGACTATCCTTTGTTGCAAGCTCTGGATATTGCCTCTCTATCCCTTCTAGCTCAGCACGAAGCTTATCATAATCCGCATCACTCATGAGTGGCTCATCATTTTGATAATAAGCTATATCTGCTGCGCGCATTTCTTTCGTAATTTCGTTATGGCGCGCTCTTGCATCTTCCTTTGAGAAATCAAATAAACTCATGTTGCAGTTCTATTCCTTAGTTTATGCAGCTTTTTCTAATAATTTATCGGCGGCGGCTCTCGCTTCAATCGTGATTTCAGCACCAGAGAGCATACGTGCAATTTCTTCACGTCTTTGTTCATGATCGCCAAGCGGCGTAATAGATGTACGAACATCATCTTGCCCACTTTTGTGCACGATCCAATGATTATTGCCCCGCGCAGCAACTTGCGGCGAGTGCGTGACGACCATAATTTGATGCGTGGTTGATAATTTTGCTAAACGCTCACCCACTGCATCCGCAACTGCTCCTCCAATACCTGTATCCACCTCATCAAAAATAAGTGTACCAGCAGATCCGACCTGCGCCATAACGACCTTTAGGGCGAGCATAAAGCGTGCCATTTCACCGCCAGATGCAATCTTTGAAAGCGGCCCAGCCTCTGCACCAGGATTTGTAGAGATTAAAAACTCAACAGCATCGATGCCTTCCTCTCCCCAACTTTCATGAGGCTTTTCTTTTACAGCCGTCACAAAACGGGCTTTTTCGAGTTTAAGTGGGGCCAGCTCACCCATCACTGCTTTATCTAATTTTTGCGCACTTTGTGCGCGCTTATCACTAATTTCCATGGCTAGCGCTTCATAGGCTCTCGCAGCTTTATTGGCTTCTAGTGCAAGTGATGAAAGAATATCGTCCTGCGCCTCGACAGTTCTGAGCTTTTCTAGGAGCTCTTCACATTTTTGCGGCAGTGCTTCGACGCTGCATTCATGCTTACGAGCTGCGGATCTGAGGGCATAGAGTCGATCATCGACATCCTCAAATCTATAAGGCTCATCAGCCATATCCGCAAACATGCCATCAATGATGCCGCGCGCATTATCCAGTTCACTACTGGCTCTATCAAGCGCTTCTAATATCTTTTGAGCGCTCTCGCCGATTTTATCTTCGCCGCGGCCAATCACGCGATATGCTTTTTGTATCATAGCATCCGCGCTGCCTTCGGCTGTTAAATAACCATGCGCATTGTTCAGCGATTCTAAAACTTGCTCACGATTTTGAAGCTGCGTTTTTAACTTGGAAAGCTCGTCTTCTTCACCTGGTTGCGGCGCGAGTTTAATGAGCTCATCAGTTACATGGCGCAGATATTCTTCTTCTTCCCTTAAGCGCTGCGCTTCTTCTTCGGCGCTGATTAATGCTTTTTCTGCTGCGCGCCATTCCCTATAAAGGGCTTTAAGCTGCGCTGTTTTTCTTTCAAGCCCCGCATATTCATCCAGTAAGCCCAAATGATGAATAGGATTGAGCAAGCTATGGGTGTCAAATTGCCCATGAATTTCGACAAGTGTTTCGCCTACACTCTTAAGCAAAGCGCTACTGATCGCTTGGTCATTGATATAGGCTTTGGATTTTCCGTCTTTGGATAATGTACGGCGTAGTATTAGCCCCTCTGATTTATCGATATCAAAATCAGCCTCTTCTAAAACCTTATAAGCCTTATGTGAGGGAGCAATATCAAAATATGCTGTAACAGAGGATTTATCAGCGCCTTTACGTACCAAGCGCGCCTGCGCCCTTGCGCCCAGTGCTAAGCCAAGCGAATCAAGCAAGATTGATTTGCCCGCGCCCGTTTCGCCGGTTAAAGCACATAAGCCATCCCGAAAAGTGATTTCAAGCTTTTCGATGAGTACGATATTTTGAATCGTTAAACTATTTAACATGAAAGTTAATTTATATGATTCTCCCGCGCCCTGTATAGCTTTGAGGCTATGCTCAGTGCGCAAAAGCTGTGATAAAAGGATGCTATGGCTTTTTAATCTGGTTTGAAGATTGATTGAATCGTTCTATCGACAAATCCTTGATCGTCAAGAATACGCTGGCGCGCTTCAGGGTCTAAGAGTTCATAACTTCTTTCATACCATGTACTACCTGGATAGTTATGTCCTAAGACCGCTGCAACCTGCATCGCTTCTCCCGTTAGACCAAGCGTTAAATACGCCTCGACAAGGCGGTGAAGTGCCTCTGCTGTATGGGATGTTGTTTGGTATTTCTCAACCACCTTTTTAAATCTATTAATTGCCGCATTAATATGGTTACGGTTTAGGTAGTAACGGCCAATTTCCATTTCCTTACCCGCTAAATGGTCAAATACTAAATCGCGTTTAAGCTTTGCATCGCGGGTATATTTACTCTCTGGGAAGCGTCTAATAAGACTTTCTAACGCTTCTAACGCCTCAGCTGTCATAGCCTGATCACGTGCAACATCAGAAATTTGCTCATAAAAACATAAGGATTTTAGGTAGTAAGCATAATCAATTCTATCGCTACCTGGGTGCAGGTCGATAAACCGATCTAGCGCTAATATAGATTCATCGTAACGCTGATCTAGATAATACGCGTAGGCTGCCATGATTTGCGCCTTACTCGCATATTCTGAATAAGGGTGCTGACGTTCGACCTCTTCAAAGTCTTTAGTCGCGCTTCTATAGTTCCCTTCTTCTAATGCTACGGAAGCACGATTAAAGAGAACGTCTGCTTTTTCTTCGATTTGCACATCCGGCCCTTCAGATGATGCACAAGCCGCAAGCGTTAATACCGCCAGTGATGTTAAAAGAGTTTGTCTTGTCATTAAACGACGCATATTTTTCAACCTTCAAAATTCTTATGATTTACAATAAGGCTATGAATGGGAGAGGTCGAGTCTTTAGCGATAATAAAATTTAAGCTTCAACAACTTCATAAGCACTTTCATCAGCGAAGAGCGCATGCAAAATTTCGTTGTTCATTGCATGACCTGCCTTGAAGCCTTCATACTTACCTTCGATCGCAAAACCAGCAAGGTATAGATCTCCAATAGCATCCAAAAGCTTATGACGGATGAATTCCTGCTCGTGTCTTAGACCTTCAGGATTCATGATTTTTTCACGGTCTAAAACAATAGCGTTATCTAAAGATGCACCAAGAGCAAGACCAATAGACTGCAGGTATTCACCTTCGTGATAGAAACCAAATGTACGGCAATTGGCAATATCATGCACAAAATTACCGTTTATTAACGCTGTTTCAAATTTTTGTGCGCCAATCTGAGGGTGATCAAATTCAATCTCACCACCAAATACGCTTCCTGTTGCTGGTGAGAGCTCAACGCGCTTACCATCTTTTTCGACAGCTATATTTTTCAACACACGAATAACGCGGCGCTTTTGTTGTTGCGCCAAGATACCTGCATCATTGACGAGTTCAACAAATGGAATCGCACTTCCATCCATGATTGGCACTTCTGCACCATCAAGCTCGATTAGAACGTTATCAATATTACAGCCGCGAAGCGCAGACATCAGATGCTCAATAGTACCAACTGAAACACCTTCATCATTTGAAATAACGGTACAAAGTTGTGTATCACTCACCTTATCCCAAAGAGCGGGAATAATATTATTTCCATTTTCAATATCTGTTCTAACAAAAACAATACCTGAATTTTCTGGCGCTGGCGCAATAGTGAGATTGATATTTTTTCCTGAATGAAGGCCAACTCCGTTCAGAGTTCTTTTTTGTGCAACCGTATTTTGTGTCATTAATGTTCCCAAAACTTCTTATAATTCTTAATCTTAATATAAGCAGCTGCTTCTAAGAACACCAATCACAGTTTATTTCGCAGTGTAACAAAACCACAGCACTGCAATATGACAAGAAAGCCCCGCATATATATGCAGGGCATCTGAGGAGATATTGAGGAGCGTTTTCTAATCTATACTAGTTCGCTTGGCGACGTAAAAACGCAGGGATATCAAGCTGATCATCACCTTCTGCAGCAGGTTTCGAAGGCGCATCAATGTTAAGCTTGCCTTGCGATGGTCCTCCCGTCATAGGCTTTTTACGAACTTTCGTTAACCCCTCCTCTGCGGCTGGCGCTGTGCGCTTACGCTGCGGCTGATCAATTTCACCACGCGCACCAAGACTTTCACCAAGACCATCTAGGTGCTCTTGTACAGAACCTGTAATGCGCTCAAAGAGTGATGGAGAACGACGTTTTTCCTGTTTTGGCTGAGGCTGAGCCGGGCCTTTTGGAGGATTTAAAGTCAAACCCGTTGGCGATGCCTCCAACTGCGATGTTCCTTGCGTCAGCGAGCCCTGCTTTACAACAGAGGCAGGCGCACTAGACAACGTTTCCGGTACATGCGCACCATGGAACGAGCTAATATGCGCAGCAGGCGCTTCATCTTTTGCGACTTCCATCGGCTTAGGCGGAATAAATGCATCATTATAACGTGTCCCGCGGAGCGCCGTATTCTTAGCAATTGCTTCACCACTTTCAACAGATTCTTGTGCAAATTCGCCTTGCTCAAACATATCTGCTGGCGTATCGCTACTCATTGCTGACTGGCTGGCGGCTAGCTTTTCCGCAGGTGATGGCGCTTTAATCTCTTGAACTGACCTTGCTGAAACAAATACAGGCGGTTGCTGCGATCTGATTTGACTTGATGCACCAAACCCACCTTCAGAAGCAGAAGAATCAACTGTATTTGGTTGTGCACGCTCAAGATCATTTGGCGTGCTCGTCGACTTTCCCTGAAGCTCACCATTTTCTTTATCAATACCTGTTGCAACAATAGATACACGCATGCGGCCTTCAAGATTTTCATCAAATGCTGTACCGAAAATGATATTTGCATCCGGGTCAACTTCATCGCGTACACGGTTACAGGCTTCATCCGCTTCAAAGAGCGTCATGTCATAGCCACCAGTTACGTTAATAATAACGCCTTTAGCACCTTTCATTGACACATCGTCTAGTAGCGGGTTGTTAATTGCCGATTCAGCGGCTTCGACTGCACGCTTATCACCATCAGATTCGCCCGTACCCATCATCGCTTTACCTTGCTCAAGCATAGCTGTGCGGATATCTGCGAAGTCTAGGTTCACAAGACCAGGACGAACCATAAGATCCGTCACCCCGCGAACACCAGCCTGAAGAACCGAATCAGCCATTTCAAAAGCTTGCGCAAAAGTCGTTTTTTCATTCGCTACGCGGAAAAGATTTTGGTTCGGAATAACGATCAAAGTATCAACATAATCCTGAATTTCTTCAATTCCGGCTTCTGCTGATTTCATGCGGTGCGAGCCTTCAAAATGGAAAGGCTTTGTCACAACACCGACTGTCAAAATACCGTGCTCACGGCATGCCTTAGCAATTACTGGCGCAGCACCCGTACCTGTACCGCCGCCCATACCAGCGGTGATGAAAGCCATATTCGCACCTTCAAGGTGACGCATCACTTCATCAAGAGATTCTTCTGCGGCCGCCCTACCAACTTCGGGCTTAGAACCTGCACCTAAGCCGCCGGTTACATGCTCACCGAGTTGAACCTTTGTCATGGAAAGAGATTTATCGAGCGCCTGCGCATCTGTGTTACATACAATGAACTCACAGCCCTCAAGACTGGAAGAGATCATGTTATTAACGGCATTACCGCCTGCACCACCGACACCGATAACGGCGATCCTTGGTGAGAGTGTAACGGCCTCATTTGGCTGCATCGAAATATTAATCATCGTTTTATCCCCGAGAGATTGTATATGCAGACACTCACTGAAAAAATATCTGCGGCAGGTTTAGACAAAAGAGTAGGTAATTTTTTTCATAGATTAAAGGAAAAAATACTGTGGATTCACAGGGTTTAAGGGGTTTACTCTAAGAACAAGCATAACAGAAACTAAGATGAAATTGCAAAGAATCAAGCTAAGTGATTCATTCGATTCAGTTTTCAGCCTTCAAATCATACCCACAAGTGATTCACATCTTAGCAACAGCCTATACATAACTTACCCACAAAAGCCTGTGGATAAGTTTTGTTAATTTTACCAGTTCTCATGAAGCCAGTGCTTGAGGCGCTCCCATACAGAACCTGGCTCTAAATGCGTCATAATCTGCGCCGGCATTTCATCGCTTCGTTCCGCGATATAGGTCAAAAGCCCCGCCGTTGTAGCGAAAGAAGGACCGCTCACAGCATCTGGCAACCCCGTTAACCGAATAGGGCGACCAAGACGAACCTGCTTATCCAAAACATGCTCAGCAAGGTCCTTCATGCCCGCAATTTGACTAGAACCACCGGTCAAAACAACGCGCCGACCAATTAAGCTACCTAGACCGCAATCATTAAGCTTAGCACGTACCATCTCAAAAATCTCTTCAATACGCGGCTGCATAATCCCGACAAGCATAGAACGCGGCACATGATTTGGCTCACTATGCTCTTCCTCACCAAGACGCGGCACATCAATCAACTCGCTCTCATCAAGGTGCGACGCCATTGCATTACCATAGAGCGCTTTTAGACGCTCAGCATCCTGCATTGATGTTGTCAGCCCCTTTGCGATATCGCTCGTGATATGATGACCACCAATTGGCACCGCATCACTATAGAGCATTTGCCCGTTCTGAAAGACAGCAAAGGATGTTACACCGCCGCCAATATCAATAAGCGTACAACCTAAATCCATTTCATCTTCAACCAAACATGCAAGACCAGCAGCGTACGAAGACAGACATAAAGCGGTAATATCAAGGTGAGACGCCTCAATCGTGTGCGCGATATTCTTAAGAGCAGCCATTTCGCCCGTGACGAGATGAATATCAACGCTTAGATCCTCACCCACCATGCCGCGCGGCTGGGTAATTCCTTCATGACCATCAATGCGGTAATTAACAGGGATAGTATGCACGAGCTCATATTCATCACTAAGGACTTGCTCCTGTGCCTTTGCAAGAGCGCGGTTTACATCGCTATTTGTGATCTCATGACCATGAACTTGCACATCAGCAGTATGCCCATGACTTAGCGCATGTACACCTGGCAAATTCACAACAACCTCACGCAGAGGGTAACCCTTCATAACTTCTGCGGCCATATTTTCCGCAGCGTGAACCGTTTGTCGTATTACACCTTCTACAGCGCTTAAATCAGTGATAGTACCATTTTTAACGCCTCTTGAAGGGTGATGCCCAACACCCAGTATTTCAAAACCACCGCGATCATCAACGACGCGGCCAATAAAACATACAACTTTACTTGAGCCTATATCTAAGGCCGCTAGCAATGATCCCTTTGGTTTGCTTTTATTCTTAGTCACTTAATCAACCACCCTAAATATTATTTCCTGCCGCTGCACTCTTTTTTAATGTAGAGCGATACTCTTCAACGAGCCCCGGCTTTGTCCTTACCGCAATACGATCTTCTTCACGTAGATCAATAGAAACGATGTCTTTATCAAGCAAGTTATTTTCTTCATGCGCTGCCCCAAGTCGTCCCAAAGAAACCAAAACATCATCCTCCGGCAGTTTTGCCACTATGCCACCTGCAAAATAAAGATCCCAACGACGCGCACCGACCCAAACCGCTTTTTTTATACGCTGATTCAGCACATCTTCGCTCATTAACCCAGCAGCCAATTCAATCACGTTTTCCGGTGCCCCTTTACCTTCAAGAACCATTAAAGATTTAAAGTCATCAATTCTATCGGTTTCAATCACCTCACCGCGCATATCAAGAAGCTTAATCTTCCCACCATGCTGATAAAGGGCTAAAGGAAGCCTTTCTTCAATGCGAATATAGAGCGTATCCGGCAAGCGACGCTCAACATGAGCTGATCTAACCCAGCTAATTTTCTCTAGCTGCTCACGGGCACTTTTCGGATCAAATGCAAATAAAGGGTCATCTTTTTGCATGTTAATGACCGCCAGAATAATTTCAGGATCAGCATTCTCACGCCCTTCAACCAATATATTTTCTACGCGAAACCCTAAGTCCGCACTCGCGTTGACAGCCTTATCTCCCACCCAGCTTGCGGCAGAATGCACCGCACCACTAAGCCATAGCCATGCACCAATCCATAAACAAAATACGATAGCGCCCAGCACACCACCAAAGCGGCGAAGCCAAGGAAGAACAAGGGCTAAGGCGCCTTTTCTTCTCTTATTCGCTCCCGTTTTAATTTTTGCTTTTGTTTTTACTTTTCGCGCCACGCTTCTACAGCCCTTTTCTTTTTAATAGACGCGCATCTTTTGGCACTGGGTCAGCGGGCAGTGCGCGCTTTCTTTTCTCATTCAGCGCCTCTTCTATAAGCGCCGTTAAAAACTCAGTGAAAAAGACAGGTTCGCTCGCGGCTTCCCAGAGAAAATAACCGAATGAACCGGGCAGCGGGTTTACTTCATTAAGCCACAACTCACCTGTTTCACGGTTACCTATGAAGTCAATACGCGGCGCGCCTGTGCCATCAACAGCCTCAAACATCGCCTTAGCCCAGCCTTCAATTTGAACTGCCATTTCTGTGCTAATATCCGGGTTAATTTCACGGGTCAACGAGAGCATACCTTCACTGACTGAGCCTCCAGATTTTGAGCCCATTTTATTGCCCGTTTTATCATCACCGCCGCTCAAATATTTTGTTTTAAAATCCAAAAGCTCTTCGGATGTTTTGGGGCGTTCAATCGCAGAGCAACGAATATCACCGCCAAAAGCCTTACTCACCGCGACATTGTATTCAACAAGGTTTTCAACAAATGGCTCAAGAATAGCCGTATCGTCATATTCGAAAACAGCCGGCAAGCAGGCGCGCAGTTCCTTCACATTATTAACTTTAGCAATTCCAATAGAACTTCCTAGATGCGCTGGCTTTAAAATACATGGAAAGTTCAAATCCCCCATCGCATCCTTAATCGCGCCCTCAGAAACCATAAAGCCTTCCTCAGGGCGCTTAATCACCGCGTATGGCAGCATCGGTATACCCGCACTTTGCAAAATACGTTTAGTCGCAGCCTTATCCATTAAAATTGACGAAGCCATTGTACGCATACCAATATAAGGCGCACCGACAAGCTCCATCACGCCTTGCAAATTACCATCTTCGCCATAAAGCCCGTGGAATGCAGGGATCACGACATCAAAATGTACCTGTTCAGGCTTTTGAAAAAGCCCGCTTTTCTTAGAGATAAGGGATAAGCCACCGCCAGCACGCGGCGCAGTATCCAATGCCCAGCTCGTCGTCTTTTTCTTATCCTCTGCACTTAAGAGATAATTTGCGCGATCACGAAGAATATCTCCACCGTGCAGCCACTCTCCCTCGGGCGAGATATAAACTGGATGCGCTTCATATTTTGATTGATCAATCGCACCTAAAATCTGCAAGCCAGTCACAACACTCACGTCGTGTTCTGGACTACGCCCACCGAAAAACACAGCTACTCTTTTTCTTTCCTCAGACATAAGACCTGAATGACCCTTTACAGCTTGGTTTGAGATTTAATCCCTGATATGAAATATCAAAGCATAATTAAAACACGAAAGCCCAGCGCATTAAAGAGGCAGACATTTGGAAAGTTCGGATAATATACATTTTATTGAGCTTGGCTTAGATCGCGAAGCCGCGAAGCAGCCAGAAAATGACGGCACGGTCTTTTGGGGGCACGGTTGGGGACAAAATCATAAGAGCTTCTTAAGTTGGGCGCAGCGCTTTTCAGGCAAATCGCGACATATCCTTATCGATTTCCCCGGCTTTGGCGAATCACCTGTCCCGAATGAAGTTTGGGGTACAGACGATTATGCGGCTGCGTGCGCTGAGCTTATACGTAAGCAATGCGATGAGCCGATTATTTGGGTTGGCCATTCCTTTGGCTGCCGTGTTGGACTTCAACTTGCGGCGCGCTATCCTGAGCTGATTAAAGGTATTGTGCTGGTTGCAGGTGCAGGGTTGCCGCGCAAAAGACCGCTATGGCATAAGATCTATTATGGCGCGCGGGTTAAGCTTTTTAAGGCGCTAAAAAAACTTATTCCCCTTGGCTTATCGCAAGAATGGCTCTACACGAAATTTGGCAGCGCTGATTACAAAAGCTCGGGTGCTCTTAGACAGATTTTCGTCAAAGTCGTCAATGAAGATTTAAGCACATTAGCCGCAACAATCAATTGCCCGACGCTTCTCATATATGGAGAAAAAGATACAGAGACACCACCAGAAATCGGGATGCGTTTAAATAAACTCATCGAGAACTCTGATCTTATTGTCTTAAATGGATTTGATCATTACACTCTTCTAAGCACTGGCCAGCATCAAGCTGCGCCACTTTTAGGAAAATTCATTAATTCAGTTAAGAAAGCCTCATGACAATAACCGTTTCAACCGCCGTGACTGCTCTATTATTTGCAACCTTCAGCGCCTTTGCCATTCGCCGCGGCATGACCTATCTGCACCTTTATCAGCAAGAAGAATATGATAGTCCGCGCTTTTTCAAATGGATGCTTAAAAAAGCTGTTTTTGATAAACGCTTAAGTGCGGCGCTTATTCTCTTAAGCGCGTTCAATATACTTGCCGACTCGAATATTCCTGATCTAGCGATGAGTTTTGCTGCCTTTCTATGCTTTGCGGTTGCCGTATATTTTGAAAAGGACCCGCGTAAAGACTCCAAGAAAAAACTCGCTATGACGCAGCGTGCGCAGCGCATCTTCATGCCAGCCGTCGCCCTTTGCATCTTTAGTGGCCTTTGGTGTTTCCTAGTGCCCAATATGGTTTGGCCTTGGCTTATTTGTGTGCATTTCATTCCATATTCCATCTTACTGGTCAACAGTATGCTTGCGCCTTATGAAGCGTATGTACAAAAGCAATTCTGGCAGGAAGCTCATGATAAGCTCCAACTGCTTAGGCCTCAGGTCATTGCGGTTACAGGCTCTTTTGGAAAAACATCCGTTAAGCATATTCTTGGTCACATTTTAAAGATGCATGCAAAAACACTTATTACACCGGGAAGTGTTAATACGCCGATGGGCATTACACGCATCATTCGTGAGCATCTGGATGAAACACATCGTTATTTTGTCGTTGAAATGGGCGCATATGGCCCTGGATCGATTGAGCGCCTATGCGCGCTTGCGCCGCCAGATGTTGGAATTATTACAGCTATTGGCCATGCACATTACGAACGCTTTAAATCGCTAGATACAGTTGCACAGACCAAATACGAGCTTGCTGTTTCAACACTTCGTAAAGAAACCGGAAAAATGATCGTTCACGAGCGGACGCTTCGCTATGACGCATCGAAGAGCTTGTACAAATCATATGCGCCGCAATTTATCGTTTGCGGTGATAGCGCAGATGAAAATGCTAGCGTTGAACTCGACGCGGCGATCAAGGAGATAAAGCAACTGCCATCTGGTTTGAGTATTACGTTTTCTTGGAAAGATGAAACACATAAAATTCTTGCGCCTATTTACGGCAAACACCACGGTCACAACCTTGTGCAATGTTATGTCACAGCGCTGGAAATTGGCTTAGAACCGCAAGATATTGATGCCGCACTAACCACGTTGCCACAAATTGCACACCGCCTAGAGGTTAAGAAGCAAAGCAATGGAACACTCGTAATTGATGATGCTTATAACTCCAATCCTGCTGGCTTCACTTCAGCCCTAGATTTGCTCGGAATTTTAGGAGATGAACGCGGTGGAAAGAAAATTCTCATCACGCCCGGTATGGTCGAATTGGGTAAAGCACATATGGAGGCGCATAGTAAAATAGGCGCATTAGCCGCTAAGGTTTGCGATATAGCCATTATTGTTAAATCTGAACGCATTCCTAGCTTTGTCGAAGCGTTCAATCAGAATGGTCCAGATAAAATCCTTATTACGGCGGATAGCTTTTCCGAAGCGCAAAGTTGGGTTTCACAGAATGCGGGTGAAAATGATGTGATATTGGTCGAAAATGACCTGCCCGACCTATACGAGCGTGTGCCTAAGCTCTAAACTTAGGCTTTATAGTTATTTACCAAGGCCTGGTAGTACCGCTGGCTTATGATTATCATGATCTTGACCATTTACTAGATCACTTGCAAAATGTGCGTTTGAAAATACGTTCGTTAGATTATTCATAACTTCTTCCTTCTCTTCTTATACTTTTTTTCTCTTAGTTATAAAACTATAGCGCGAAGGTTATGAAGTCAAGGTCAGGGCTTTTCGCCGATGCGCTTGATTTCCCATTTCAGCTCCAAACCGAGCTGCATTTTAGCGCGTTTCTTTATCTCATCCCCTAAATTCTCAAGATCAGAAGCTGTTGCGTTTCCTGTATTTATCATGAAATTACAGTGTTTTTCACTCATTTGCGCACCACCGATTTTCAAACCTCTGCCACCAACCATTTCCACAATTTGCCACGCTCTCGTATTCTCAGGCAGGCCAGCTGCACGTAGTGCATGTGAAGATGGATTCGCATAGGTTGAACCACCAGTCTTTTCCTTTATGGGTTGCGATTCGGTTCGCTTCGTTTTTATGTCTGTGATTCGCTGCTTTACAGTCGTATAATCTTCTTTGTCTCCTTTGAGAATGGCGGATAGGAAAATGTAATCATGCGGCGCACCGCTGTGACGGTAGCTCATATGCATATCATCTAAAAGCATACGGTGAATTTTTCCTTTTCTATCCATCGCCGTAACGCCTAGAATAACGTCTTTCATCTCTGCAGAATATGCCCCCGCATTCATACGCAGCGCACCGCCAAGACTGCCTGGGATACCAGAGAGAAACTCAAGCCCGCCAATACCAGCCTTTACAGCCGCGGCCGCAACTGTGCCGTTTAGCGCACCTGTGCCTGCTTCTATGTGTGTATCATTTAACGCACACACATTTGCAAACGGCTTTCCAAGCTGAATTACAGCGCCGCGAACTCCGCCATCACGCACAATTGTATTTGCCAAACCGCCAATGACCATTAAAGGCTGCGTCACTGGCCAGAGCTCCAAAAACGCTGCAAGGTCGTCTATATCAGCAGGTTTAAATAGCAGATCAGCACGCCCGCCGCAGCGAAACCAGCTTTTCTCACCGATTGGTGCATGCTCAATGATATCGCCTCTTAAGTTGTTGATATTCATATTAAATTTAAGCTCATCAGTTTGTTTGTTATTTTTAATAGCTTGGGGACTATAGCGGAGCATAGGGCAATCATTTTCTTTATAAAAGTGCCTAATGAATAAAAAGCACTCTTATATCAAGCACCCAGCATAATAGGATTACAATCTTAAGCTATCAAGAGTTTCCGATCGTCCAGCTATTGTTTTGATTCTCTGATATCGCCTGTAAGTGTTGATGCTCTTTTTCAAAGAGAAGATGATTGCGGGTTTGCTCAACAGCCGCTTTTTGCCATTCACTTCCGGCATGCTGAACTTTAATACTGGCTAGATATGTTGCTTTCTTAACGGCATTGATCATATCGTCGCCCTGCGCAAGGAAGTGCATAAGTGCACTATCACGAGTATCCCCTACACCATTCGCAAAGAGCTTCACATCCCCTATATCCGGCACCTGGACTTCATATTCGCGCTCCTCATGAAAGACACGTACAGGCTGATTTCCGTCCGACATTATAATTGTGTGCGCTTTATAAGCATCGCTTTGAAGCGTTGAAAATAACGTGTCCGGATCCTTTACATCATTTGCCATACCTTCAACGACGGCGTCACTTGGAACAATTAAGATGTCTGCTTTAGTCAAGATAGTTGAGAGTTGTTCGTGCTTTTGTGATCCGCTTTGCGGCCATGTTTTATCGCCGTAATCGACAATTAAAGGCACTGCTGTTTTTTCACAAGCCACCGCCGCCAAAGAGCCAATATTACTGTGACGCGGGTCAACAAAAACAAATCCATTTCCCTTCACCGAAGCAACTTCCGTTTTAACAGTATCCATTAAGAGGCTTCTTTGAGAAACGTTTAGATTAGAGAAGACCGATTCGCCAGACTTAGGATCTTTAAAAATATCACGGCCATTTTGATGTTGAAGCACAGCATTTGTAGCCACGCCAGTTCCAACATTTCTAGAAAATATATCTTTTAAATCAATACCTTGATTATGAAGAAGTTTTGGAACCGCATGATACATCATTTGAGAAAAGAGATAATCCTCATCTGCTTCCCCTGGCTCTTGAGGCCGCATTTTTCCGAGTCCACCGACAATTTCTACTTGCGAGTTCGTGCCCCACATATCGTTACTAGCGATCAAACCGCGTGCTATATTAGCAGCAGCCCCGCCAATATTCATACCAAGGCGTTGATCCGCATAATGCTTACTATCAGATAGATGAGTAAAGCTAGATGCGTTAATAATAATATCTAATGTTGGCTTACCAAAAATTTTAAATTGCTTACTTAGTCCAGCTTGACGATGAGACATACTCTTCCCCTACACATATATTTTCCAGAACATACGATACAGTTTTACGAAAGACAAGAAAATTGACTACGCCACTTGTCCTTTGCGCTTATCCAGCACTTCTTGAAGTTGCTGCGGCAGAGCGTGTGCAATTGCAGTAATATCGCCTGCGCCCATGCAGATCACGTAATCGCCGCTTTGCGCTACATCAGCGATGACACTTGCTAAGTCTTTACGTTTTGGTAAGGCGCGCGCATCACGGTGACCATGGGATTTAACCCCTTCCACCAAGCCATGCTTATCGGCACCCTCAATTGGGGATTCGCCAGCCTCATACACATCGGTGACAACAACAGTATCTGCGCCGTTAAAGCAGGTGCAGAATTCTTCAAACAAATCATGAAGCCTTGAATAGCGGTGTGGCTGCATCACGCCAATAACTTTACCGCCGGTATCTTCTACCGCCATACGCGCCGCTTTGAGAACAGTTTCAATCTCTGCTGGATGATGAGCATAATCATCAATAATTTTAACGCCGCCCGCTTCGCCGCAATGGGTGAAGCGGCGTTTAACGCCCTTAAAGTTCTCTAGCGCCGATTTAATAAGCGGTGCAGCGACTTCTAGTTCAAGTGCAATAGCAATAGCTGCTGCGGCATTTTGAATATTATGATCACCAAGCATTGGCAAGAATACATCCTTTAGCCCCTCGCCCGTGCTTTGCTCAATATCAAAAACCGATCCTTTAGCTGAGCTTCGGATATTCGTAATGCGGATATCTGCCTGTGGGTTTCGGCCATAGGTTATGATTTTACGATCTTGTACAGATGGGATCAGTGCCTGCACCTCTGGGTGGTCTGTACATAAAACTGCGAAGCCATAAAATGGAAGATTATGAATAAACTGACGGTATGCTGCCTTTACATTTTCAAATGTACCGTAATGCTCCATATGTTCTGGATCCATATTAGTCACTACGCAAGCTGTAGCAGGAAGACGTGTAAATGTGCCGTC
>Ga0208837_1000006_pt1 | contig 48199 bp, 40 predicted proteins | sample DeeseametaMP0327_FD_184214 | JGI IMG/M metagenome (GOLD analysis project Ga0208837, IMG submission 184214) | Marine microbial communities from the Deep Atlantic Ocean - MP0327 (SPAdes) | ecosystem: Environmental > Aquatic > Marine > Oceanic | place: East of Recife, Brazil, South Atlantic Ocean...
GAAAAGACATACAAAACACTCTTAAAAGCTTGCCAAAACTTCCTTCGACTAAACCCGCCATTGATCGGCATGATTAGGGTTGATCCGAAGGTTAAAGAAAGCATTCGCCACCAAACCCCTATCCTTACGCGCTCACCAAACTGCCAAGCGGCTGAGGATGTTGAGACTATCGCACGCAAAGTCGCCAAAAGCATTGATGAAAACCTAAAGGTGAGTGAAAGCGTTTAATTAATTTGGCTTAACGTCCACCACCAAAGGTGCCGGAAGTTTGTCATTTAATTTTTCAACAATCTTCTCAAAATCCACTACCTGAAGACCGCTCGCTTCAACCATAGCGCCAGCATGATCTTTCGCTGTTTCCTCCAAGTACTGGTCAAAATATTTCTGCTCTTCAACAACTGTTCGAGAAGAGGCATGATAGTACTGATAGTTTATTTGACTATTCATGACATGCTCATAAAATGGATAATTCGCATCAACTTCATTATTGCGGATATCTGCTTCAAAGCGCTCCATAAGCTTAAAGTCAACCTTATGGCGCATTTCTTCGTATATTGTACTTAAGAAATCCGCCGCCGCTTGCTCATCCGTTAATTGAAATTCAATCTCCAACTCAGGAGCAAAACCCACGAATAAATGATACTCAATTTCGCCATTTTCAAGCAGAACCTCTCTTACGCATCCTTTAAGATTCTGAGCTCCAGCATACATGAAATGATTATTATCTAGCTCCAAGTCGATCCCATAAGCTTTATTATAATGCTCCCCGACGCGCTCTAGTATATTACTTCTCAAATCAAATTCAGCCACCATCTCATGAAGACTCAACATATTTGATGCAGATCTAATCGCACTAATATCACGCATAAGCTCCTGATCTGCTTGAATGAGCTGCATAAGCCTATCCTGGGACACACTCTCCCAGTCCATATATTCCTGATTGGGCTCCACATCCAATACCGCTTTCCTAATCCCGTTTGCGGCTTTATACCCCGCGTCCCCTAATCGATCCAGCTCAGCGTCAATTGCATCAAAACCAGGATCATCTAAATCAGGCAGCATAGGGATTTTTTCACGCATTTCAGCAGATATCTTGTATTGCATATATGAAAACAATGCCAAATCATTGACCAAGGATAGATCAACATCATCCGGGAAAGCTGACTTCAAACCCTTATCATCATCATAGTTCATAATAATTTCTTGAAGCGCTTCTACATCCATCGCCGCTAAGTCTGGGCACAGAACCTCAATATAAGCTACAGATTTCTTATAATCTTTTGATGATTGAACTGGCAAAAGATTGGAATTATCAACGCCTCTATCCACCAATCTCGTTTCAAATACCCTCTTTCCAGTAGCATAACCTTCAGCGTCTGGAACATATTTCGAAGGAGGCTGAAACTTGCGCTCATTTAGAACCTCACTCAGCCTTGCATTAAAATCCAACAAAACTGTTTTGAGAATATCTCGTGACGCCTCATCATCATCCTCTGAAGCTTGCCTTAGATTACCTGCAACAGCTTGCTTTAGATTATCTACAATTTCGAAATCAGTATTAAACAAATTCATTTTATGAAAACCTTTTTAGCACCGTACTTCCAATAATTTAACAAAAAATTAAAACTCAAAAATAATACGCATACCAAGGAAACTCGTATAGAATATATGTATGAGCACAACAGGTTTTACAGGATTGCCCCCCGGCTTTAATGCCGCACAAAGCGAAGCTAGTAACAGTATTTTTTCACTACGCCCCGCAGAGGTGATCAATCTTTCAAGCGAACTCAAAGCCAGCCTTGCCAATTTAAAACAAAGCATAAAATTAAGAGGGGAAGTTGTTAAGCGTAACAATGATGACAGCGTTCGTGTACGTACCGAAAAGGGCGATATTGATATAAAAACTTCGGAAAAATTAGAGCGCGGAGCACGCATTGAAATCGAGGTACAACCAGTCGAGAAGAAAGAGGCAAAAGGCACCCCCATAACACCAAGCGATAAAGTTATAAAAGATTCAGCGCAAATACGTATAACCCGCCAAGCACCACAAGAAGAAACCCCTCCGCCCAAAACAAATCACACCCACTCCCCTGCCAAAGAGAACACAGCGCGATCCAGCATTGAAACGCCGCCAGCTGCCAGGCCTCAGCAATATAAGGCCCCAATACAGCAATCAAACAAACAGCAAAACAGCCTTATAAACAATAACTTACCGCCCATCGGCTCAACAATAAGACTAACCCAAGCGACACGCGCTGTAATCCCATACACAGCCACGCCCGAGATATTGAATCATTTTCTAAACAACCCCTCACAAAACACTGAATTAAAACCAATAATCAAAAATGCAGATTTCACCATACCCACTAACCTATCAATAAAGCCCTCTATTGCAGATCCACAAATCCCCCCACAACTGCAAGCCACTTTTGAGGCAGGGCTTAAACCAAATGGCACAAATGCCGCAGACATAAGATTCAAAGTAAACATCAACACCCCGCAAATATTGCAGGTGCCAATCGGTGAAAATAAAACACCACTTATTCCAAACAGTACAGACACAACGGCCACGTTAAAGTTCACATCCCTCATACATAGCATTCAGGCTGACACCCCTCAAAACCCGGCATTTAAAAAAGTACAAATAAAAGCCACCCAAGAAACGGAGACGACATTAAAATCAAAGCCCCTGACTTTTATTCCGGACATACAGACAAAAAATACAGAAACTCTGAATATATTTAAAATTCCAAATAATTTGGATGCCGTTATAGAGAATGAAAAACCACCTCTATTGTTACTAAGCGATCCTAAAACCACACCAAACACCCCTCTCCACAACAAGGATAGTAACATCATTCAAAGCCCAACCCTTAAAGCTGGGCAGATACAAGGCATTATAACTGGGCAAACAAACGCCCAAAAACCAACCATTGAGATTTTCTTCCCCCAATTAGGTGAAGCACGAAACTTTGCGATAGAGAGCAGCTCAGAACATGTGAAAATTGGCACACGTCTCGAACTTAGCCTCAGCCAAACCTCTACGCCCGCCATATCCAGCGCACAGCTATCAGCTACCATCCCACCAGCAGCTCAACTTGTGCTACCCGGAAATTGGGAAAGCCTAGAGCAGCTCCAAAACACACTACAACAACATGCACCGCAAATTGCGAAAAGCCTCAGTAACCTCACCCCCTCTCCTGCACAACCTGCACAACTTGGTCCAGCTATGATGTTTTTTATAACCGCCTTACGCGGCGGCGATTTAAGCCAATGGATGGGCGAAAAAGCCCTAGATATACTCAGCAAAACCAACTCAGGCGCCCTTAAAAAATTACTACAAGAAGGGCGAAGCATGAACCGTATAACTGAGCAAACACACAGTAACGACTGGCGCTGCACTAACATTCCGCTTAGCTGGGAAGGTGAAATCCAAAAAACCGCTCTCTATTACAAACATGAGCACGAAGAAAGCCGTGATGACAGCTCAACGAAATCAGGTACCCGCTTCGTTTTCGACCTAAAGTTAGACAATATTGGGAACGTACAAATCGATGGCCTATTCCGACCACTATCCATTGATGGCAAAAGACTTGATCTGGCAGTAAGAACGGAGCAGCCCTTTAGCGAAGCTACCAAACAAGAAATGCGCCGCATATATACTGATGCACTTAAGCCCAGCGGTGTAAGTGGTGAGCTTAGCTTCCAAGGAAAAAAAGAGGGGTGGGTTACGGTTTATATAGACTCATCTGATAATGACGCTCTAGAATTTGACGCATAATAATTGACATAATATTAAAGCTCATGCTATCAGCATGTCATGGATAAAACACTGACAGATACAACACTTATAGATATAAAGACCTTCTTTAATGCTGTTGGCCAGGACCTTAAACAGTTAATCAAACACTCTGAAGCAAGCGCACCTGTTATCATAATTAACGGAGCTCCACACTCTGGGAAAAGTGCAATAACCGACTCCATTATGGAAGGGGCCCTATGTACAGATGCTAAAATTGATGCTGAAAGCTCATACGCAACTCAGCTTAATATTTCCACTATGGAACGAGAGAGTGCCCCAGTTAAAGACTTCGTTTTCAATACCATAGCTGATCAAACAAAGGGATTTGAACGTATATATGAAAGCTGGACCGGAGATGGTTTAAGCGCATTTTTTTGCAATAGTGCTGTACTTCCAAGAGAACGCTCACCGCAAATCATTAACAATCTACTTAACAACAAAATACATGAAGGCATTTCAGATACCGATAACCTTCATGCACTCTATAACGCATCCAATGCAAGAGAGCTCCTATCCAGACGCTATGATATGATTCTAGCCACGAATTCAGCAAGAACAGCGCATCTCACTCCAGAACTTACGGTTAACCTCTATCATAGGCGTGAAAACCCAAATCAAAATGACAGAAAGATCAGCTTAAATGTTAACGATAGCGCGCCTTTAGGTAAAGAAGTCGCTGCAATTATGCAGAACCACTTACATCTATTATTTCAGCCAGCACCTATATTGACCTAACATGCATATCAAGATACAAGCCCTCCCATGAAATCAATCAATACACATACCACCCTCAGCCAAATCAAAACGTTTTTCAATGCCGTAGGAAAGGATTTTAAAACGCTTATTGATTCTCAAAATTTCACACCGCCAGTCGTGATTATAAGCGGGGATGGCGCTAGTGGGAAAAGCGCGGTTAGCGATTACATTATGCTGGGCTCATTAGGTCCAGAGGCCATAACAAATAGTGATGCCTCATTCGCCACAACACGAGATAGACGCACCTTCGAAGACACCCCTACCTCCACCAAAGATTGGCAACTTGGCTATATTATGGAGGACGCCTACGATGCAGAGCGCATATATGAATGCTGGAAAGGTAATAACCTGAGCGCCTTTTTTTGCAATAGCGCCGTCCTACCGAAAGACCGCACTCCAGAGGTTATAGAGACACTCTTAAATAGTGAGCATAATGTCAATATGGGCAGCTTACCCGAAAGCATGGATGCGCTTTACCACGCAACTGATGCACGTGACCTACTCTCCCGTGAATTTGATATGATCCTTATAACCAATCCCGGTCACTCTCAGCACCTGAAAGCAGATCTGGACGTTACATTATATTTTGATCCGATTGATATGCATTCAGATAAAAGAGAAATGACTATTAATGTCGATAACAGCACCCCATTAGGCCAACAGATAAGCAACATTATAGGGCAGCATCTACCGCTTCTATCTTAATCACTCTTCTGTCCGCCGCCTAAAGCCTTCAATCGCAATTTCATCAAGAGCGTCATTTTCTTTTTTGTTAAGCACTGCCAGCTCCTGCTCTTTTCTCTTACGAGATGTAATCTCAATTTTTTTATATTCTGAAAAGGCCGTTCGTACATCATCAAGCGCGATTTGAATTCTCGCTTCCAATGCAATCATTTTCTCATCAATTTCTTCGGCGCGCATTTTGACTGCATCTTCGTATGGGCCAAAATATGAGAGCATCTCAACCCCCATCTCACCAGCTTTTTCGCGCTCTAAATCTAATTGCTCAAGCATCGTTTGCTTTTGGGCTTTTAACTCATCAGCTCTTCGATAGAGCTCCGCCACAATCTTTTGTTTTTGTTCAACTGTGTGCTTTCGAACGCGTACTAAGGAATCAAGATCAGCCATATATTAAGAATAGCGCGACTTAGCTTTATATTTAAGCACTTTATAATTGACATAATAAACATTCCTCCTGTATATTAACCCCAATTCAAGGAGCAGTAGAATGAAAACAGCATGGTCTAACGATAAATTCACTCAAGATAAGCTTAGAGAAGGCGCTGAGCTTACTAGCATTGAGACAGAGCAAGGATTAGTTCAGGCCTATCGTCTTGTTCAAAAAGAAGGGAACAGCAAATTTTCTGAAACACTCTACACGGCTGAACATGTAGGCACAATTCCTGCTGATCCGCAAGATAGCGCTTCCGAACCGACGGCACTCTACGAGTTAAAAATGCTCTACACACAAAGTGCTACTTTTGGCCATCAAGTCAACCCAGAAAACGGGCAAAGACATGCCGTATCATTCACTACGCGCTCGTCCAATGGCCCGAAGCAGCTGGCCGACGCAATCACAAAAGCAATTGGTTGGAATTACGCTCCTGAAAAAGTAAACAGCAAACCGGTTACGCAAAATGGAGCAGGTCAACAAATCAAATTAGACCAGCTAGCAGCATAAAGAGACTACATTCCTAGAATAGAGCCAAGGATATCAAAAGATTCCTGTATTGAGTTTCGCTCTTCTTTTTGCTGAGAGAGGAATTCCTCCAACTGCGGATATAGCACCAAAGCTTCGTCAACTGCAGGATCAGAGCCCTTTCTATAAGCTCCTAGACGAATAAGCTCTTCCATATCTTCGTAAGTACTAATAACTTTTTTGGCGCGGCGAATAATATTATTTTCACGCTCGCCTAAAATACCCGGCATTGATCGCGATACAGACTTGAGCACATCAATCGCAGGATAACGGCCACGGTCCGCGATAGAACGATCCATTACAATATGCCCATCGACAATCCCGCGCACAGCGTCAGAAATAGGTTCATTATGATCATCCCCCTCTACCAAAACGGAGAATAGACCTGTAATTCCCCCTTCACCCGGACCTCCGGGCCCTGCACGCTCAAGCAAGCGAGCAAGTTCACCGAACGTTGTTGGCGGATACCCTTTTGAGGTTGGTGGCTCACCTGCAGAAAGACCAATCTCACGCTGCGCCATTGCAAAACGGGTCACAGAGTCAATTAGACAGAGCACTTGCTTACCTTGCATTCGGAAATACTCAGACACCGCAAGCGTCGTGTATGCGGCTTGGCGCCTCATAAGTGCAGGCTCATCCCCCGTTGCAACGATAACAACCGAACGCGCTAAACCATCTTCACCTAGATCATCTTCTATAAATTCTTGAACCTCACGGCCACGCTCCCCAACAAGACCTATCACAGCAACATCCGCGCCAGTATAGCGTGCCATCATTGAAAGCAGTACAGACTTACCCACGCCAGAGCCTGCAAAAATCCCCATACGCTGTCCTTCTGCAGTAGACAGAAAGCTATTCATAGCGCGCACACCAAGGTCAAGCTGCGGCCCTAGGCGCTGACGCGATGCAGGTGCAGGCGGCTTATTTTTCAAAAGAACAGGATTAGAGCCTTGAAAAAGTGGCCCCTTTCCATCAATTGGCTCTGCCATTCCATTAATAACCCGCCCCAGCCAACGATCATCAGGGGAAATTGAAGGCGGCTTTTGCCTAATAATTGCTCTGCAGCCCAAGCCCACACCATCCAACGTCCCAAAAGGCATTAAAAGTGCATGACCATCTCGAAACCCTATAACTTCACATGGTATGTCCGTATCTTCATTTGGGCGTAAATGAACCATCGAGCCAATAGATAAGCCATGGCCAAATCCAGCGATTTCCACTAATAACCCAAGGATTTTAGTTACTTCACCGTAAATTTCTTCAGCCCTAAGCTTATCAATACGTGCCTGGGCTTGCTGTGCAAGACGATCCATAATAATTCCAGTACATTGCCGTGATTTTAGTGCAGAAACCGCGCTTATGCTTAGATATTATTCTAAGCATACCATGAAAATAAAGGCAAACATGTAGAAAGTTAAAGGATTATTAAAACTCTATAAAAATGAGCACTAAAAATAACTATTTGTTAACTATGTTAATATTTGTTAATATAGTTATTAATAATAATTAACAAACTGCCACTTTCGGTTAGGTTTATTAAAGACTGACACCGATTAGAATAAAAGGGATTAATAATATGCGCGTCCTACTCGTCGAAGACGATACATCAACAGCAAAAAGTATTGAGCTTATGCTCAAGTCTGAGGGATATATCATTGATGTCACCGACCTAGGTGAAGATGGTATGGATCTCGGTAAAATTTATGATTACGACATCATCATTCTTGACCTTATGCTTCCAGATATGGATGGATATGATGTCCTTAAAGCGCTCCGTGACGCAAAAGTTGAAACACCAATTCTTATACTTTCAGGCCTAACAGAACTTGATAACAAAATTAAAGGCCTCGGATATGGCGCAGATGACTATCTGACGAAGCCATTTGATAAGCGCGAGCTTATTGCGCGTATCCAAGCTATTGTTCGTCGTTCACAAGGGCACAGCCAGAGCATTATTGAAACAGGCAAGGTCAAAGTTAACCTGGATGCACGCACTGTAGAAGTTGATGGTCAACCACTTCACCTCACAGGTAAAGAATACGGCATTATTGAGCTACTCTCTCTTCGTAAAGGCACCACTCTGACTAAAGAGATGTTCCTAAACCACCTTTATGGTGGCATGGACGAGCCAGAAGTTAAAATCATTGATGTGTTCATCTGTAAGCTGCGTAAAAAAATTCAAGATGCAGCTCAAGGCGATAATTACATTGAGACCGTTTGGGGACGCGGGTATGTGCTTCGCGATCCACGAGAAAATGCGAAAGCTGCAAACGGTTAAAACATCGATACCTATTCTTATTCACAAACAACACTATGGGGCAGCCTATAGTGTTGTTGCACTTTTGGGGCATGGCTTTTAATAATTATATATGATTTGGACGATTCCTAATATCTTATCTGTATTTCGCCTTGCCCTTCTTCCTTTTATGGTCGGGCTTTTTTTACTCCCCTTAGAATGGGAGTGGGCTGCTTGGACGTGCCTGACACTATACATCATTGGCTCGGTCACAGATTTCCTTGATGGGTGGATAGCTAGGAAATACAATATGGTATCCGAATTCGGAGCATTTATAGACCCTATTTCTGATAAGATTTTTGTTGTTACGACCTTATTAATGCTTGTGGCTACTGACCGCATCGAAGGAAGCTATGTGCTGGCCGTTGTTGTGATCTTAGTGCGCGAATTTATTGTCTCTGGTATCCGAGAATATTTAGGATCAGATGGCATAAAAGTTCCTGTAACGAAGCTAGCGAAATGGAAAACGGCTTTGCAAATGCTGGCTCTTGGCGTTCTTATCATTGCCCCACATATACCACTTGGCTTCTTTTTAGGCCTGAGCCTTCTCATAGGTGCGGCAATTCTGACCGCCGTCACAGGCTGGGGCTACATGAAAGTGGGATTAGAACACATCAAGAATTTCTAGACCAATTCAAGAAAATGTCGTAAACCATTTTCATGATTGATATATACCCGATTGTTAAGCCATTATTTTTCAAAATGGCGCCCGAAAAAGCGCACAACCTTACGCTAAGCATCATGAAAGCTGGGCTTATCCCTGCTTCTCCGTCACGTAGTGATCCAGCATTGGAGCAAAGCTTATGGGGACTTAAATTCCCCAACCCTGTCGGCCTTTCGGCAGGGTTTGACAAGAATGCGGAAGTTATTGGCGCGTCGTTCAAGATGGGATTTGGATTTGTTGAGGTCGGTACAGTCACGCCAAAACCACAAGACGGCAACCCAGAACCGCGCGTTTTCAGGGACCCTGCAAACGAAGCTGTGATTAACCGTATGGGTTTCCCAAATGTAGGTATGAATGCTTTCAAAGATAATCTTGAAAAATTCCTAAGCCAGAAAAAACGCCCTAGCGGTGCTATCGGTCTCAATATCGGGATGAACAAAACCCAAAAAGAACCCGTTAAAGACTATGTTCAGCTTATTCGTATGCTTGGCCCAATGGCTGATTATATGACGATTAATATCTCATCGCCTAATACACCTGGCCTACGCGATCTTCAAAAGCGCGAACCATTATTAGAGCTTATTGGCGGCGTACTAGAAGCACGTGATAAAGCTTGCCGTGAAATGCCGCCGCCAATATTAGTTAAGCTCGCGCCTGATTTAGATAACGCACAGCGTGAAGAGCTAGCTCAAACGCTGCTCGACTCTAAAATTGATGGTGTAATACTTGGCAACACAACATTGGATCGCCCAGAGTTCTTAAGTGATGGTTTCAGAGATGAAAAAGGCGGCCTAAGTGGTCAGCCCTTAACAGACAAGTCAACTCAACTGATATCTGACTTTTACCGCCTCACAGATGGTAAACTTCCTATTGTTGGAGTTGGCGGTATTTCAAGTGCAGAGCAGGCCTATGCTAAAATAAAAGCCGGCGCCTCTTTGGTGCAGGTTTATAGCGCACTTGTCTTTAAAGGTCCGCGTTTAATCGCGAACATCAATGATGGGTTGCTCTCACAATTACAAGCAGATGGTTACAGCAATATTTCGGAGGCTATCGCAGCAGACCACAAGGGATAGAATGCATATATGCTCTTTAAAAAGCCAAAAGATAAAAAGAAAATAATAGAACCGCCTAAGCGTTATTCAAAGTTGCAAATTATTAGTAGCGGCATTGGCGCGGGTATTCTTATTACGCTTTTTAGCATCATATCCCTTCCCCTTGGCATTATGATGATAGGCTTTAGTGCAGGTATTAGCGGCTTTCTAATGGAACGCTATAGCCGAAAAAAATTTGAATATAATGCCGCACAACGTTTTCAGGCGCTGGAAAATAACATAGATGGCGCGAATGCCCGTATCAACATCAACCGCGAAGACATTAACCACATCCAAAAAGATGTACACAGCCTAAAACTGTTTCAAAAGGTAAATAATAATAAATCCACCAAGCGAGATGCTAGTATATTAGGGAAGATTAAAAAAAGCACTAAGTACATGGATATTGCTAATAATAACAGGGAAAAACCTTCGGAAACGTTAGAAGAAAAAACTGAGAATAAAGACCCCAACTATAATGCTGAAGAATATAATCATATCAGCGATATTGTTGTAAAAGAGTTACTGCATCATGCTGTTGATCATGATCGTATAGAGGTTTTTGTACAGCCAGTTGTCCGCTTGCCACAACGTCAAATCCGGTATTATGAAGTTTTTGCACGCATACGCGCAAAAGCTGGACTATATATTCCGGCTTCTCGCTATATGCCTATTGCTGAGCAGGATAAACTTGATAGCGTACTTGATAGAATTTTACTGCTCCACTGCCTAAAAACCATCGAACAAAGTGCATCTATTGAAAAGGCTACGCCATTTTTCATCAACATCAATAGCCGCACATTGCAAAATGGCGACTTCATGAAAAGACTTTTGGCTTTTGCAAAAAAGAATAGACAGCTGGCGCCGCGTTTAATTTTTGAGATTTCACAAAATGACTTTGAAAATTTATCTGATCCACTTTTGGAAATCATCAAAGGCCTTGGCGTAATCGGATGTAATTTCTCATTAGACCATGTTGATACGACGCGTCCATTTGATATTCAACGTTTACAAAAACACAAAGTCCGTTTTGTAAAAATTAGCGCTGAACATTTCCTTTCAGCATCAACCAACATACGCGCTATGCGGGCTAAGTCACTTCTTGAAAGCCTTGGGATTCATGTCATTTTAGAGCGCGTCGAGAATGAAAAGCAAATTCGCAGATTACTTGATCATGAGCCACAATATGGCCAAGGCTACTTGTTTGGAAAACCTGACATACAAGGTGCATATAAAGATAAAAAGCGCATCCGCCGCGAGGGCTATAAAGAGGATGTTATTTTCGCGCAAAGCTCTTGAGCTCCACTTGTCTTACCCTACTTTTTTGACTATGTTGAAAACATATAAATGACAAGGGGTTCACACATGAAAAAAATTGCTTTAGCGCTTATTACGCCGCTATTGATTTCGCCAGCTTTTGCAGAAGACACTCAAACACCCAACGCCAAACAAGAAACTGCGGCGGAAAAAGAAGAGGTTAAGCCACAACATGCAATCGCACTTCATGGAACGCCCAAATACCCTAAGGACTTTACGCACCTTAGCTATGTTAACCCCAATGCTCCGCAGGGCGGCACATTAAAATTAAGTGCTATTGGCAGCTTTGATTCATTAAACCCTTTCATTGTTAAAGGAACCCCTGCCGCAGGGATGAGCTTTATTCGTTCTGGCTTTATCTATGAGAGCCTCATGCAAAATAGCTGGGATGAACCCTTTACTCTATATGGAATACTTGCGGAAAGTATTGAAGTCCCAAAAGATAAAAGCTGGGCAATTTTCAACATTAGATCAGAAGCAACATGGGCCGATGGCACCCCCCTAACAGCCCATGATGTTGCATGGACATTTAAAACCCTGACTACCGAGGGCAACCCTTTTTTCAAAGCCTATTATGGTGACATTGAAAAGGTCGAAGCTCTTTCAGATAAACGTGTAAAATTTTCGTTTAAAGTTTCTGGGAATCATGAGCTTCCGCTTATTGCTGCGGAGATGTCCATCCTTCCTAAACATTACTGGACAGACACAAAGCGTAAGTTCAACTCAACATCACTTGAGGCACCGCTTGGAAGCGGTCCATACACTATTGAAGAAGTAGAGGCTGGACGTAAAATTGTCTATAAACGCCGTGATAATTGGTGGGGTGAAGACCTCGCTTTCTTTAATGGGTTTTATAATTTTGAGCGCGTCCAATATGATTACTACCGCGATAACAATGTAGCGCTGGAAGCCTTTTTTGCAGGTGAATTTGATATTCGTATTGAAAATACAGCTAAGCTTTGGAAACAAGCTTATACAGCACCTGCTATTAAAAATGGCCTTATCATAAAAGAAGACATTGATCATAAAAGTCCGTCGGGCATGCAGGCTTTTGTCTACAATATTAGACGCCCTGTTTTCCAAGATATTGCTGTTAGAAAGGCATTAGCCTATGCATTTGATTTTGAATGGTCAAACAACCAGTTTGCCTATGGCGATTACATCCGCACACAAAGTTTCTACGACAATGCGGAAACAGCGTCCAAAGGCCTTCCTGAAGGCAAAGAACTTGAAATTTTAGAGCGTTTTCGTGGTCAAATTCCAGATAAAGTTTTCACTTCAGAATATCGCGCTCCTGCAACGGATGGTAAAAATGGTATTCGCCTTAACCTCAAAGAGGCCAAGAGAATTCTTGACGAAGCTGGATACGTTTTAGGAAAAGACGGCGTAAGGTCAAAAGGCGAAATCAAACTTGAATTTGAAATCCTCGACTCAAATCCTCAGTTTGAAAAGTGGGTTCTGCCCTTCATAAAGAACCTAGAGCGTATCGGCGTCAAGGCGACCTTCCGAGTTGTTGATACCGCGCAGTATCAAAACCGGATGAATGAATTTGATTATGACATGACTATTTCTGGCTTTGGACAATCAAACTCACCTGGTAATGAGCAGCGTGATTTTTGGGGCACAGAAAAAGCTGATATGAACGGTTCACGTAATATAATCGGTGTTAAAGACCCCGTTATCGACACATTAATCGAAGAGCTTGTGCAATCCCATACGCGTGAAGATATTTTGACTTACATTCATGCAATGGACCGTATATTGCTTCATAGTCACTATGTCATTCCAATGTGGCATTATCCAAAGTGGCGCATCGCGCGTTGGAAACATATTAAGCGCCCTAACCCGCTTTCGGATATTAGCCCGCTCATTTCTACGACATGGTGGTATGAGGAAGAATAATATGAACAATATCACAATTGTCATACCGGCGCGCTACGGCTCGACGCGCTTTCCGGGTAAGCCTTTAGAGCTTATTGCTGGTAAAAGCATGCTCTCACGCGTTATTGATGTTGCCAAGCAAGCCGCTAAAGGCAAAGAAAATGTTGAGGTTTTGGTTGCGACTGATGACGAGCGCATTCTGCACCATGCAGAGATGCTTAGGTGTAAGGCTGTCATGACACCTGAAAGCTGTGAAAGCGGTTCGGATCGAGCACTCGCGGCTGTTAGAGCATTTTACGATGAAGGTGAAGAGCCCGATTTTGTTCTCAATCTTCAAGGGGATGCCCCCTTTACCCCGGTAAGTGTGATAGAAGCCTTACTCAACGCTTTTGAAGAGCAGCCCTATGCGGAGGTGATAACGCCTGTGCACCGCCTAAGCTGGAGTGATCTTGATCGCTTGCGTGAAGCTAAAAAAACAACCCCCTATAGCGGCACAACAGCGACTGTAAATACTGAAGGCTATGCTATGTGGTTTTCTAAAAACATCATTCCAGCGATGCGCAAAGAGCCAAAACTCAGGGAACAGAGCGATATCTCCCCTATTTATCAACATATGGGCTTATACGGCTTTCGCTATAATATACTCAAGCTCTATTGCTCGGCTATGCCCGGTATATATGAACAGCTCGAAGGGTTAGAGCAGCTTAGAATGATTGAAAATGGAATTAAAATCAGCGCGGTGGAAGTTGAGATACCAGAGGGTACAATTCAATCTGGCATCGACACGCCAGAAGATGTTCAACGCGCTGAGGCACTTCTCAATGCAAAAGGATTAGCATGACTACACTTATTATCGCACGTCATGGCAACACATTTGATAAAGGCGATATAGTCACACGCGTTGGTGGCCGTACGGATTTACCTTTAGTAGAAAAAGGGCGCGAACAAGCAAAAGCCATAGGTCGCTACTTACAGAAGAACCGTTTAATACCTGATGTCGTTTATTCCTCTAATTTGCAGCGTACGTATGACACCGCCAAAATTGCCATTCAGGAAAGCGGCGTCACAAATCCAATTTTTCAACTCGATATTTTTAATGAAATAGATTACGGGCCTGATGAAAACAAACCCGAAGAAGAGGTTGTCGCACGCATCGGAAAAGAAGCTATTGATGCATGGGATAAAGACGCAATCGTTCCAGATGGCTGGAAGGTTGATCCGGAGCAGCTAATTAAATATTGGCATGATTTTGCAGATCAAATTAAGGCACATGACGATAACGAAACCGTACTGGTTGTAACATCAAACGGCACGGCTCGTTTTGCACCTTACATCACTGAAAAATATGAAGATTTTATAAAAACGTACACCTTAAAACTTTCCACCGGCGCTATCGGAATTTTAGAATTTTCCGAAGGCGTTTGGCAGGTTAAAGCATGGAATATAAGGCCATAAAAATATGAGCAATGATGAAAGATTTACCGCGCTAGAAATGAATATGGCACATATTGAGCAAAAGTTTGAAGAGCTCAACGACGTAATTATAGATCAAGCCAAAGAGATTGATATACTCAAGGCTAAACTGAAAATTGCGACACGCAAATTAGAAGAGATTGAAGATCGCTCACAAAATGAAACCGATAAATCACTCTCGCCTACGGAAATAGCCGCGCGCGATAAACCACCACATTATTAAAAAGCTATGCACAATAGTATATTTTGGCCTGACATTTTGAACACTGCGCGCTAATCTTCCTGACATGGCTTTATATATCCTTAAACGCTTACTTTTGATGCTGCCAACTTTGTTTGGCATTATGCTGATTAGTTTTATCATCGTACAATTTGTGCCCGGTGGCCCAGTTGAGCGTATGATCGCGCAATTACAAGGCCATGGAACAGAGGCCACAGCACGTTTTGGCGGTACTAGCGGCGGAGACTCGATGGCGGGCTCCAGTTCCATGATGCAGAACTCAAGTGGCGGTGGACAATATAGAGGGGCGCAAGGCTTAGATCCCGAATTTATAAAAGAACTAGAAGCGTTGTATGGTTTTGATAAACCAGCGCATGAGCGCTTCTTTAAAATGGCAGGTAATTATCTTCGCTTTGATCTGGGAACGAGTTATTACCGTGACATAGATGTTATCGAATTGATTATTGAAAAAATGCCCGTATCCATTTCCCTGGGCCTTTGGTCAACGCTTATCATTTATCTCATTTCCATTCCTCTTGGCATCAAAAAAGCTGTTAAGGATGGCACGCCTTTTGATATATGGACCAGCGCCGCAGTATTTATCGGCTATGCCATTCCGTCATTTATGTTTGCTATTCTGCTTATCGTGCTGTTCGCAGGCGGGCGGTATTTAGACCTTTTTCCACTTCGTGGCCTCACATCTGATAACTGGCAAGATATGAGCTTCATTGAACTGAGCCTAGACTATTTGTGGCATATGGCCCTACCGACAGCAGCTATGGTTATCTCAGGGTTTGCATCACTTACGCTCCTTACAAAAAATTCATTCCTTGATGAAATTGGTAAGCAATATGTTTTAACAGCGCGTTCAAAAGGATTATCTGAGCACCAGGTTCTATATGGTCATGTCTTTAGAAATGCTATGATTATTGTCATTGCTGGATTCCCAGCTGCTTTTATACATATATTCTTCACAGGTTCCTTGCTAATCGAAGTAATTTTTAGCCTCGATGGACTTGGGCTATTGAGTTATGAAAGCGTTATCAACCGTGACTACCCAGTTGTATTAGGCTCACTTTATATCATGTCATTAATCAGCCTTGTCATGCACCTGATAAGGGACATCGTATATGTGATGGTTGACCCACGCATCGACTTTGAAGTGCGCGGCGCTTAGAGCTCTATTTTTGAAAAGATATTAAGCAAGTACAGTTTCAACGCACTCAAGGATTTCTGCCATTTTCACAGGTTTTTTCAAAGATGCATCCGCCAATTCATCAATCGCCTGAACCGCTTTATTAGCATCCACTAGAAAGCCACCTCCGCTAATAGCGATGATTTTAGCTTTCATCTTATTCTCGCGGGCATATTCAATAAGATCAAAACCATCTTTATAGGGCATGATTACATCTGTAATAATTAAGTCATAATCATTAACCTCACCTAAGTGATCAATCGCCTGACGTCCATCAAAAGTGACAAAAGTTTCATAACCATTGGATGTTAATATATTCGACAATAGCTCTGCAAAATCCACATTATCATCAGCGATTAAAATTTTAGCCATGACTACCCTTTTTTATTCTTAATGTAGAGATATGAAAGTAAGAACACTCTAATAGCAGAAGACAGATTTGCACCCTCTTCTTTACGACTATCAATAAAACTGCACAGTTCATGAACACTACAATCCTGACCTTCAGCAACATCATGGAGGATGTCCCATACTAAAGGTTCCAGAGATATACTTGTCCTCTTACCATTAATCACAATATTGTATTTTTTCATACTATTGAGTTTAACGGTGAGGGATGCCTCAACTGTTAGAATGTGTTTTTCAAAATCTTTCATAAGGACCACCTAAACTAAAGGGTACTATAGCATTTAAATATTGCGTTTACATTACTTAATTCATTGAAAAACTAAATACTAAAACGCACAGTGGAGAAGCCTTACAAAAATTCTATGGTAATATCAAGTAATACCACATAAGATTAAAAGTGATTAGAACTGTATGTAAAGTATATGATGCGTGAAAACCTCGACATATGCCTTATCGAAGATGATAAACTTGATTATGCGCTATTCAAAGAGCAGCTCTCACTTATCCCTGCCTCATCCTTAAATTACACACTCCACCATTTTGATAGCTATCAGAGCGGATTAAATGCTCTTAACAATAACAACTTCGACATTTGCTTTGTCGACAATAACCTTCACAATGATCTCGGATCTGACCTTATAAAGAACGCCGCTAATATAGAGGGCACCCCCCCTTTTGTAATTATTACAGGTAAAGAAACACCTGAACTTCACAAAGACCTCACTCAATGTGACGTTTACTCATATATTTTGAAGGATGAACTATCCCCTTCCAAAATTCGTAGGGCGATCACTTATACTTTAGAACATGCGCGAATTACCCATCAGCTCCAAACAGAACGTGATCTCATATACCGTATTATACAAGACTTACCTGATCCCGTTATCGCAATTTGCAAAGGGCATATTAAGTTTGTGAACAATACAACCTGTAACATAACAGGCTACACGTCAGAAGAATTACAAGGTCAAAATATCAGATTTTTGCTGCCTGAGATAACGGATGATCAGATTGTTCAAGCCTGTGAGAATGGAAATTTTTCGCTCATTTCAAATATAACTACAAAAGCAGATGAGGAACGTCCTATTTACTGGCGTGGAATTAATAAAAATAGAAGCAGCAATACATTAGACGATACTTTCTACATCTCTGGTAAAGACCTTACGCAGGAAGAAAAAGAACAAGAGCTTTTAAGGCGTAAAGAAAAGATGGTTTCACTAGGCTTTTTATCCAATGGCATAGCCCATGAAATCAACAACCTGCTTGTGCCTATTCAACTTGCTAGTGAAATGCTTCAAGAAGACACGCCTTTAGAGGATACAAAAGAATTAAGCGAAAAAATTATTCGCAATACTGAAGCTGCGGCTCGTTTAGTTGAAGATATACTGATTTTTTCAAGAAATGATAAAAAGGAAACTGATCCCCTTCCTCTAGATTCTACTTTTAAAAAGAGCATGGCATCTATCACGGAGAGCATACCTAAAGGCATTAACATCGAAATTCAGGGTAATGAAACTCTAAAAGATAAAGCAGGACACGTTACCCATAAATCGTTTGAACGTGTTCTTAGACATATCATTATGAATAGCTCTCAGTCCATGAATAACAAAGGAAGCATTAGCCTCAAGATCTCAGAAACTGATGAACAACATCTACCCTGCACACTGACTAATCAAGCCCCCTCGGGTAAGTTTCTACATATTCAAATTTCTGATCAGGGCCAAGGCATTCCGGTAGAGTTTCAAAAGAATATTTTCGACCCCTTTTTTACAACCCATAAAGGTTCAAGCATAGGGCTTGGTTTATCCATTGTTCACGCTGCGGTTAACAGCTGGGATGGGCATATTGATTTTGAGAGCAAAGAAAATGAAGGGACACGTTTTGATATGTGGATCCCTTATATAGAAAGACCAAATTAATAAAGGCTGTCTAATGCAGCCTTTATTTTCCATTGCATTAACCGACTGCCCCATTGTAGTCAACAAGAGGGAGAGCTGTTTTAATCTGAAGCCTATCCATGTCGTCACCAATTGGATCTAATACATCTTTATGCAACTGGGTATAACCAAACTCGGAATGATTTTGAAAAACCTTTCCTTTCAAGTCATCTAAAACAGTCTTATCAAACATGAACAAGCGATCAATTACCTGATTACGTGTTAAATTGTCATGCTTATCTTCAGGTATAGCCGGTACATTCATAGCTTTTTCAAATATACCCATCATAGATGATATACGTGCACCATGGATAACTTCTTTGTTAAAGCTAGCCGTTGCATTTTTCTCTTTTAACAACAAGCCCCGATCTTTAAATACTCGAGATAAATTCTTTGCGTTTTGCTCCATTTGTTCAACAACACTTATCATGTTGTTATAAAGACCTAAACGGCTTAGATGTGAGGCTACAGCTCTATATTTCTCTTGCTCATTTGAACTTTCAGAATGTTTAGCGCGTTCTTCCCAGAACTTAGGATTATAAAGCTCAACTTCGGCGCGAACGACACCTTCAACCGTTTCCTTCAAAGCACTTCTAACTGTTACTAGGAACTGGTTATTAAACACACCCGATTCTCTTAAACGATCAAAACGATCTTCATTTTCTAAAATAGCAGCGCCAATACCGTCCATAACAGTCGACCACATAGACAGTCTAGATAATGTTCCACCATGCTGAATAGCACGCGGCAAATCACGCTCACCTCCACTATCTTTAGGACGCTTCACAGGGCGACTACCTGTGCTGGTGATCGACCTTACAAACTGATCAATCACTATCGGGTAACCACGCTTATTTATAAGATTTTCATGTGTATTTCTGGCTGTTTCAAAAAACTCAAACACATCTTGGCGCAGGCCATTCTTATCGTAAAAAGGATCATTTGATAACGCCTTATGAAGATTTTTATCAGTCAGATAGTCAATAGACTTAGTCATATAGCTAAAGGCCATATCTGGATTGAGCATATAGATATTTCCGTCCATCCCTTGAAAACTTGTTTCAAGCGTGACTTTGATACCATCATCATCCGCTTTTTTCAGTACGTGAGGCGCTAATTTATATTGCGCGTCATGGGCTGGGCCAAGCGGGTGAAAGCCACGGTTCATGCTCTGACCACCTGTGCCGAAATTCGTAAGGTGAAGACTTGGTTTGTCCGACATATCGCTCATAGCTTCAGCCAAAACCTTTTCCTTCTGCCCCATTGCACGTCCCATATGTGCGCCAGCAGCAATGGCGCCGTCATAGCGATGGGAATCTGAGAAACCAAATTGATCTGCTTCCATGCTCATTTTGAATGGGTGATATTCACGGCCATTAAAGATATGATCACGGTAGCTTTGATTCGTAATCAAGAGCTGAGATAGACGTTTAAATTCGTTCTGCCCTTCCCTGTCTTCGCATAATCCGCTGATGCTAATTTTATTTTCAATTCCAAATTGCTTTGCAAAATAAAGAGCGGTTAAAGGTGTGATGGCCTTATCAGTTTCAGCAATCAGGAAACGTATATTTCGTCCTTGCTCAACATATTTATCAAATTCACTGATCATACCCATTTGTTTTACAACTGTTTGCTTTGCATTCATCGTTTGGATGAGATCAAAGTCTTTCGCAGTTGCAGCGTCAACCATCGACGATAATTGATCAAAATAAGTGGCGTCTGCCTGCTCTGGCTTCTTTTCTGGATCAATAAACAGACCATGTTCACCAAGTGCAGAGCTAAGTGATTTTGCGTTGAGGCGGAAATGAACCTGTGCGAAACTCAAACCATCATTTCTTAGGTCAGATCTAAGATGTACTAACTGCTCTTGAAGATGTAATTGATCTGCATTTGTTTTTGAAAGAATACCATTCAACGGCTCAATCAAATCATTTGGATCTGATAAGCGCCACTGTGAATCTTTTTTGAATTGTTCATATTTGCCACGTAAAATTGATGAATCCGTATCAGCCTTTGCATCATAGTTTTCAAAGAAAACCTGATATTCACTCATATTTTCGTGGGTTTTTTCAATATGCTCGATAAGGCTTTTTACCGTCTCCTTATCTGCCGCATCAGTCAGAGAAACTTGCAACTTTTTAAAACGCTCAGCATATTCATCCAACATCAAAGTTTGAAGCTCTATACGGCGATGCATAATGTCTTTAGGCTCAACATCTGTGCGTCCGTCCCAATCAAAGGGAATCCATGTCGCAATCGTTGTTGGCATATAATCAATTTTATTCCACTCTTCGCCATATAGCTCTTGCCCCACCTGCATTGCTAAGCGTGCCATTTTAGCTCTAGCTTCACGTGCAGAGGTAATCGCCTGAATAGAGTTCGCACTCTCTTTCGCAAGTGTTGGTTTTTCAAATGGAATTTCAGCGGCTTCCTCTAAAGCGGCATCAGCATCGGAAATAGCCTGTGCATCTGCGCCTGATGCTCTTACAAAGGCTGCATTAGCGATACTGACGCCTTCTTCAACGGTCTTGCTTGTAACGGGGTGCCCCGTAAAAACAGCACCATAAATTGCATATATATTCTTTGAAAACTCTTCTGCCGATAGCTTTTGTCCCTCACTATCAAGCGCTAACCTCTTAATTGCCTTTTTAAAAAGATGTTCATTATGATCGGGCGAAGTATCGCCAGAGTAATTTGCTAAACGCTCAACACGATGCGCTCTTGCATTTTGGGCAATCAATTCTACGGCTTGGTCAATTGCAAGGGGCTGGTTTGATTGGGGATACTGAAAATCCCCTGCTTTAATACTTTCAGCCAGCGCCATAATCTCGCCCGCTTTTTTGTGTTTCCCAAAATGTCCTGCAATACGACTTTGCATACAACCCCCACACTTTATTTTCATATTTTGGATGTTAAGGTTTTAATTTGTTAAGAAATCAAATGCAAGTTTTTTGAAATCCCCATCACATTTTCCTGTGTTAAATAGCGCTGAGCAAAGGATTTCACAAAATAATTCGTTTGCGTACGGAAATTAACATTTCAATTGATCTATTCTTATTAAGCTTTGAAAGCCTGCCTTCATAATAATCAAAAACACTTCATGCATCATCACAATGATGAACGCCATTCGCACTTAAAACGAAGGCATATTCTATAGACCAATATAATATTTTGATAAGAAAATTTCGGATATATACAACAGGAGAAGTGGTGGGCCAGGCCGGACTTGAACCAGCGACCAATCCGTTATGAGCGGACTGCTCTAACCAACTGAGCTACTGGCCCTCCATGGGGGTGACTTTATTGTGTCTTTATCTGGAACACAAGCCTGTATTTTTCAAAGATGTGAATTTATGCGTTTAATCCGCCTATTTGATATGTTTTTGGCGCGATTTGCATCCTGACATTCGAAATAATATCGCTCACTTCGCTTCTATTCTCTGCTGAGGCGCGAATAAGCTTTTTCAATGTTTGGGACACATCCTTCGGCAGCTGATCGTTCATGGCTTGAAGCCCTTTATTTGCGATCGCTACCATTGTTTTGCCTTTAACGCCCAACTCTTCTTCAATTTCTTTGTTTGAGGCGGGTGCATCACTTATACCCAAAATAGCGTCCCATACATGACCTTCATCTTCTGGCATTTTTTCAACTAAATTGAGCAGCGTTTCTACAACAGCCTTGTTATTGAAGATCGATACGTCCCAATCTTTGACCTGCTCTTTCAAGCTTGCTTGATCATTTGAAACACAAGTAGAAAACATCTCAGGTAAAATGCCGCGATTATTAGCTTTAGTCCTGAGTTTTCTTAGAGCCCCAGCTTCAATTTGCCTAATACGCTCACGCGTTAGATCCATACTTTTTCCAGCCTCCTCCAGCGTATAATCAGAGGGTAGATCTATACCAAATCTCATACTGAGAACTTTTATTTCATTTGGTTTCAGGTGCGCTTCTAAAAATGCTTTTACAAATTCAGACTGTTTTTCAAGGTTAACCTGATCATATGGAGAAGGCGTATTGGTATCAGGAATAAAGCTATTACCATCGCGATCATCATCATCCGAGGTGACTTGATCGAATGACGTTGTCTGTGTCTCAGCCACTTGTTGCTTGATCTTGCGTATTTGATCAATTTTCATGCCGGTTTCTTTAGAAACGGCCTCTATAGGGACCTCCTCAAAATTGCATTCTAGCTGCTTCGATAAATCTCTTTGTGCGTTAAAGATTCTTCTATTTTTAGAAAGGACATGGACAGGCACTCTGATATCTCGTCCCTCATTCAAAACAGCTCTTTCTACATTTTGTCTAATCCACCAACTCGCATAAGTAGAGAATTTAAAGCCCTTTTGTGCATCAAATTTTTCAGCAGCTTTTTGAAGCCCCTCCTCACCATGTGCGATAAGATCATCATCTGATACGCCTGATCCACTGTATTTTCTAGCGTATTGTGGTACTAATCTGATGTTACTTTCAATAAATTCATTCCTCGCTTTAAAAGCATCCATCACAGCTTTTGCTACCTGAGGATTCGAGGTATCCATCTCTTCTGGGGCCCAAACATAAACATGCTCATGGCCATGCTCGTCATAGACTTTATCGCCTTTACGAACAAAATTTTTACCTGTTGCTAGCTCAATAAAATCACCTTGTGGGAGCTGGTCTATAGCTTGGCCACTTTGCTCTACACTTTGATCATCTAGTTCATTTAAATCATCATCGTTATTTAGATCGTCCTGATCTTGATCTTCCGTTTCATCTTCCGGTTTTTCTTGCGCGGCTTGCGCTGGGAGTTTTTTAGGCTTCAGCAGTTTTGCCCCAAGCATGATTGTAAAAAATTCCCACTCTTTGTCCTTGCTTACGCCTTTTGGGGTTCTTGAGACTTCAATACTATGCAGCTGTTCTGCGGTTAAGCTTGCCCCTGCGTAACCATTATCGGCGAACAAATCCTCTTCATTTTTAGTTTCAGTTTCAAGGTCATCATCCGTATCACTTGGATCGAACAAATCAAGCTCAATGAGTTCGTCGCCATCCTTCACCCCGGCTTCGCTTAAAAAATCAACCACGAGACCAGCGCGGCCAATCTCTTCATCAGCATCACTAACTATAGCCTCTGGTGTTTCTTTTATTTTTGCGGGCTGTTTTGCTTTTGTCGCTTTTTTTTCAACAGCTTTAGCTGTTACTGCAGGTTTTTTTTCTGGTTTATCGAGATCAGAACTCTGCTTTTCCAATACTGGTGCCACCTGATCAATCACTGGCTTTTTAGGGCGTTTTGGCTCTACTGGAGTAGATACTTTTTCATCACTAACTGACTTCGCTGGCTCAGCTTTTTCTTTTCTATCTTCAGGGTGAATCAGTGGCTTAATCTCTGCCAGCTGTGGCTTTGGTTTTGCTACAGCTTTTTTGACTACAGCCTTTCTAGTTCTAGGCTTTTTCAACCCTGCTCCAGAGGTGCTAACTGTTGCCCTCTCGCTAAATGCAATACTGCTCGTATTTTTAGGAATATGCTTGAGTTGTTTTTCGAACCTGGCTTCATACTCCTTGAACACAGCAAGATGAATTCTTTGATGTCTTGCAGATGATGTGTCGTCAATAAGATCGACAATCGGGGACATAAAAATTGCTTTTTGAAATAGTGGGTTTTGGTCACGCAGGGTATTAAGTGCACTGGCCTTTAACGCCTTAATGACTTCAATATTTGTTTTCAACTGGTAAGCGAGATCTTTTTCCTCGAGAACAAATTTATTTTCAGCGCCAAAAAGTCCGCTTATAACTTTCTTTTCGTCACCTTCGAGCGCATCAATCCAGCTCACAATAATTTGCACCTGATTGGCACGGTCAGCTTCATTAAGCTCTGCTACATCATTATTAGCGGGAGAAGGTTGTATTAAATTGCCGACATCTTGTGCATCATGGTTTTGTGAAAATCCGCTATCAACCGCTGCGGTACCCTCGTTTTTCACATGAAGCTTAGTTCCAAAATTTGATGCCAAAGCCTCTAATTTATTAAGTGATACAACTGTATCATCTGAATTCTTCTCAGCCATTTTCCCCCACGAAAAATATAATTATGAAAAAAATTTTTAGCAAAGCCCTTATGGTAACGCAAGAAAAAATTTATTTTGAACTCTTATCCTGCTGTACCTGCTCCGAGCTCATAACTCTTTTTGTAAGCCCATACCAAATTAATCCTGTTAATATCAATGACACATATCCATCGACCGCAAAATGCAAACCCAGATATATTATGCTTAAAAGTGAAGCCCCCCAAAAGACAGCCATCATAAGGAAGGCAAAACGATCCTTTTCCTTAAGATAAAAAACAAATAGAGCAACTATACTCATATGCATACTTGGCATTGCTGAGATCGCATTTATATCAACCACAACATCGTCTGTTGTCATTCTATATAGCTCTTCCTTAAGGATCATGACTTTTAGCTGATCTGTTTCAGCATGGATTTTTAGCGCCTCAATCAATCCTGTATATGGATTAGCTCCGGTATAAAAATCATCATAAAATAGTGGTCCAACTGACGCTAAAGAAGCTGCGAGCAATAATCCTAAAAGCGTCCAACAGAGACTATAAGCCCATATAAACTGTTTTTGAAGATTGTGATCACGCTCATAAAATAAAGCATATGTGACCACACCAAAAATCACTGGGAAATAAAGTATATAAACATAATCGAGCGGCGTTTGCAGCGAATGCGCCTCGATCATTGGCAATATAATTTCATGCGGATAGCGACCAAAGTGCAATATTTTATCAATATTTGAAAAGAGCGGGTCCCAGCCATATTGTGTTAAGCGCGGAATAAGCGATTTTCCTACACAGAAGAAAGTCGTAATTACACTTATTGAAATGAATCCACACAGTGCATTCGCAGCCCTGCGTCCATATTCTGCACTGCTCTTCATTTCATTTATTTGTGCTTTCATAGCGGCACTTAAAGACAGCTTAGTCTCGCTCTGCGTTTTTTTATAAATCTGGTATATAAACCATAGAGCCAGATGTATTGCAGGTATAATGAATAAAATACCCATTGTAAGGCCTGCACTAGACACTTTTAAAAACTCAGAAACACTTGCTCCGCAAAAATAAGCCGCGGAGAAAACGGTCAATAAAAACAAGGCATTAAAAAAAAATAATGGCTTATATTCAATAACCGAATCTTTGAACGCGTTTATGATCGTCATAAACAGTCCTCCCTTACACTTATCTGATTACAAAATAAGGGATGAGCATTGCACGACTCTTATATTTAGGTATCTAGGAAACTTCTAAGCTTACGGCTACGGCTTGGGTGCTTCAGCTTACGAAGGGCTTTGGCTTCGATCTGACGAATACGCTCACGTGTTACGTTGAACTGCTGTCCCACTTCTTCCAATGTATGGTCTGTGTTCATACCAATACCAAAACGCATACGAAGTACGCGCTCTTCACGTGGAGTGAGTGATGCTAAAACGCGCGTTGTTGTCTCACGAAGGTTTGAGTGGATCGCACTATCGATAGGTGCAAGCGCATTCTTATCTTCGATAAAATCACCCAATGATGAATCTTCTTCATCACCGATTGGTGTTTCAAGAGAGACAGGCTCTTTTGCAATTTTAAGGACCTTACGAACCTTATCAAGTGGCATATGCAAACGCTCTGCTAATTCTTCTGGTGTTGGCTCACGGCCAATCTCGTGCATCATTTGACGGCTTGTACGCACAAGCTTGTTGATCGTTTCGATCATATGCACAGGAATACGGATTGTTCGTGCCTGGTCAGCGATAGAACGCGTGATTGCCTGACGGATCCACCATGTTGCATACGTCGAGAATTTATAGCCACGGCGATATTCGAACTTATCAACCGCTTTCATCAGACCAATATTACCTTCTTGAATAAGGTCTAGGAATTGAAGACCACGATTTGTGTATTTCTTTGCGATAGAAATAACCAGACGAAGGTTAGCTTCGACCATTTCTTTCTTCGCGCGCGCCGCTTCTTTTTCACCTTTTTGAACGGTACCAATTACACGGCGCCATTCAGAGATTGGTAGCATTGTTTCTTCAGAAATCATACGCACTTGCTCACGCATTTTTTCTACTTTTGAACCATTCTTCTCAACAAAGACATCCCAACCCTTACCCTTGAAGCTTGCAGCAGACTCAACCCAGTTAGGATCAAGTTCTGATCCAAAATATTGCTTCATAAAGTCTTCGCGTTTTACCTTACAGTCCGTGGCAAGACGCATCATCTTACCTTCGACACTTACAAGTTCACGGTTAATTTCATATAGACGATCAATTAGCTGCTCAATACGCGCGTTATTAAGACGCACCTCGTTCATATGCTCAACCATATCTGATTTCAGGTCTTGGTATTTCTTATTTGTTTTCGCATCAGGCTCGTTACCCGCTTGAAGTGCTTCTAAGCGCTCTTGCTGAACCTTTTGCATTTTTTTATAAGTTTTTTGGATACCGCCGAAGATTTCATAAACCTGTGGTGCTAGCTCCTCTTCCATAGCAGCTAATGATACATTTCCTTCATCTTCAGATTCTGTTTCACCGTCTTCGCTATCATCATCACTATCTTCGTCCAGATCATCATCAGACTCTGAATCACCCTCACTGTCTCCGGCACCCTCTTCTGTCTCATCTTCAGGGACATCGTTGTAAGTGGCATCAAGATCGATCACTTCACGAAGAAGAATGTCACCATTTTGTAGCGCTTCATACCATGCGATAATAGATTCAATAGCGAGCGGGCTTTCACAAATACCGCCAATCATTAATTCACGGCCAGCTTCGATACGTTTTGCAATCGCAATTTCACCCTCACGAGATAGAAGCTCAACCGCTCCCATTTCACGAAGATACATACGGACTGGGTCATCGGTACGACCCGTATCATCATCCGCTATATTACCGCCAGCTTCGTAGTCTCCGCCTTTAGATTCACCTTCACTTGATTCTTCGGTTACATCATCTTCGCTTTCAACCAGCTGCACACCAAGATCAGACAATGTTGCCATCGCCTCATCAATCTGCTCAGATGAAAATTCACCTGCAGGCAAGGCTTCATTGATTTGATCGTAGGTTAGAAAACCTTTATCTTTACCTTGCTTGATTAGCTTTTTCACTACAGTTTCAGGTGAACCGCCTGATCTTGCTTCTTGATTTTCTTCTGATTGTTTGTCGCTCACAGCCAAATTTCCAATATTATTCGCAGCCATTTATAAAATTCCGAATCACTAAAGATTAAATCTTATTTCCCTTTAAAATCAAAGTATATAGATACAAAAGCCGTAAGCTTTACACAATTAAGTCTATATGGCTAGCCTTTAGATGACCTACCACTTTGCACAATATCCTTTAAACGGCTTTCCATTTCCTCATCCGAGTTTTGCCATGCCTCTTGCCATTCACGCTTAATTTCCTGCTCGATCGAGCGCCCATTCATCTCATTATAGACAGCCAGCCAAAGCTGACTAACTCTTCCCGCTTCTTCTGTTTCAGAATCGTACGGACGGCAAAAAGCAGCGTGAACATATACAGATTCGTTCAAGATGTCATTAATTTCTTGCTCAAAGCCTGCATTTTTTAATATGGAGTGCAGTTCACCATTGTCAACTGCGCCGGAAGTTTCGTAGTTCATCAGCAAATGCTGGCGCAACAAATCATGTCGAGGCGCACGCATAACCATCATTCCTAACTGTTCTTCGACATCATCAAAGATATACGGATTATTTATAAGTGCCGCCAGCAACATACGTTCTTGTATCAACCATTTTTGCTGCGCCATCGGCGCGCGCGGTTTAATTGGCGCAGGCTTATTACCCTTTGCGCCATAGCCCTTATTTCCGTATCCATTATTACTTGGCTTTTTCCTCGAAGTGAAAAACGTATCAGAGATACGGCTTCTTATTAGTTCGCGGTAATGCTTTTGCACATCAGCATCCTGAATACGTGAGACGCTATCATTCAGGCTTTTTTGCAAACCAGCCCGCGCCTCAGGTGTATCAAACTTGCGCCCTCCCGTTTGCACAGCCCAAATAAAGTCAAATAACGAGTAAGAGGACATTAGCACTTTTTTGAAAGCATCACGACCAGAGGATTTCAAGATACTATCAGGATCGTCCCCATCAGGGAGGAAAGCAAAACGTGCTGAACGCCCCGCTTTAATCAACGGCAATAAATTTTCACAAGCCCTTGAGGCTGCGCGGCGTCCAGCGGCGTCTCCATCAAAACATAAAACTGGGTCTTTTCCATCCTCGCCTGACATGGACCAAAGAAGCGTAATCTGCTCATCCGTTAGAGCCGTCCCCATAGGCGCAACAGCCCCTTTAAAGCCAGCACTATAACATGCAATTACATCCATATAGCCTTCGGTTACAAGAAGCGTATGCCCCTCACGTGCAGCAGGGCGCGCTAGAAACTCGCCATAGAGCATCCGCCCTTTATCAAAGAGAGGCGTCTCAGATGTATTAATATATTTTGCCGGCTTATAATCTCCACGATCAGGCGGGCGCATCTCATCTGGCAAGATACGGCCACCAAACGCGACAATATTCCCGCGACGATCCGCAACTGGAAACATCAAACGGTCTCTAAAAAATATATAAGGCTGCCCACCGCGAGCAGATTCTTTCAAGAGGCCAACAGTCATCATTTCCTGGTCACGATAGCCTTTTGCGGTGAGATACTTCCTCAGTGCCTGCCCATCGCCAGGAGCAAAACCAATACGAAAACTTTTTATTGCCGCTTCGTTCAAACCGCGTTCGTGCGCGTACGACAGAACGTTGGCGTACTCTGCACTTAGGAGCTGATCTTGCATCCAACTCGCCGCTTCATCCATGAGCTCAAGAAGGCGTTTACGCTTATCGTTTTTTTCCTGAGCTTTTGGATCAAATTTAGGCATTTGCAGTCCAGCCTGCCCAGCCAACATTTCAACAGCTTCGACAAAACCAAGACCGTCATGCTCCATGACAAATTTCAATACATCACCATGCGCACCACAACCAAAACAGTGATAAAACTGCTTATCATCATTAATTGTAAAGGATGGCGTTTTCTCATGATGAAACGGACAGCAGGCTTTGTACTCACGACCAGCGCGCGTCACTTTAATTCGTTGCCCGATAACATCGGACAGCGATAAACGACTGCGTATCTCTTCTAAAAACCCTTGTGATATTGACATAGGCGCACATTAGCAAAGGTTTTAGGGCATTGCACGCACTTCATTTGATCCGCATGAAGTTTCGCACAGCTTCCCCATAAAACTGAATAATCCAAGACACATCAGCACATAACAGTAAGCATAGGATTTTGGCCGAAATCACTTAAATAGTAATTTTTTTGTATTTTTTATGCATTTTGGGGTTGTGCAGGAGCAAAAATAGACATATAAGTTTTTCCATACAAACAAACGGACAAATGGTTGGAATAGAGAATGCCTAAGGTTTTTGAAAAGAATCATAAGATCAAAGTGATTGAATACGGATCACATACAGAAACCTCACCCCTTAACGATATCAAAGCAGCAATTGCAAAATTTTTTATTAGCTTTGTAAATTCAGAACAAAAATTGGCCTCAAAACCATAATTTTTCGATATTTATCATAATATAAAAATTGTTTTCCACAAACGGACTTACGTCAAATACAAGGCTCAGTAACGCTTTTGACGCAGTGCAATATTAGCATTTCGCTAAAATTTGCACTAAATACTTTTTTTATGTATTATTTTACGCATAATATAACTGAGCAACAGTGGAGAGTGTTAATGCCAAAAGTGTTTATGAAAGATTCGAAATTAAAAGTGATAGAATATGGAAGCGAATGTAATGAAGATTTTGCTCTCCTTGAAAATCTAAAAGCTAAAGTTATCGAATTTTCAAAGAAATTATTGGCAGCATAAAAACGATCCATTCGTTTCAAAGAATCAAAAAGACACCTTATGAGGTGTCTTTTTTCTTTTGGCCCTTAAAGAGGCATATTTATTTTTTATGCAAGCTTCCCTTTAACTATGCCGCCCGCTTTACTCATATCAACTTGACCCGCATATTTTTCTTTCATCACGCCCATAACTTTTCCCATGTCACGCACACTTTCAGCACCAACTTCCGCGATAAGATCATCTATAATTGTAGACACCTCTTCATCGCTTAACTGTTTTGGTAAAAACTTTTGAATGACAGCAATCTCTTGCTCTTCTCTTTCTGCTAGCTCTTCACGCCCTGCATCACAGTATGTTTTCGCCGATTCTTGACGCTGTTTAATCATTGCCTGAAGCATGGATAGGATCTCTTTTTCATCAACCCCTTCTGCATTGCCTTTCGCACGTGCTGAGATATCACGGTCTTTAAGCGCCGCAAGTATAAGACGAATAGTTGAGACCACCATTTGATCCTTTTCTTTCATCGCATTTTTAAGCGCTGCATTAAATTCCGCTCTTTTATCCATTTTTTTCTTTCCTTTTTGAAACAAATTCATTATTAAATCGTTTTCTAGCGACACACTAGCTAGAAAGATTTCTTATATGCCTGACTTTTCTAATCTAAAACAGCCCTCAAACGCAAGCGCTGTTATTGTTTTTGCAGATGGAACAACCTTTTTCGGACGTGGATTCGGATCTCAAACAAAGAGTGTTGGCGAAATATGTTTCAACACTGGTATGAGTGGTTATCAAGAAACACTCACAGATCCAAGTTATGCCGGTCAGATTATTAATTTCACATTTCCCCATATTGGAAATATTGGAACTAATGATGAAGATATGGAGACAGGCACGCCAGCTGCACGCGGCCTGATTGTTCGAGAAGATGTGACCGAGCCATCAAACTGGCGCGCGGATGAACACCTTGAGAGCTGGTTAATAAAACATAAAATCCCTGGTATTAGCGGCATCGATACACGAGCACTTACACGCTACATCCGTGATAATGGCGCACCAAATGGTGTCTTATGCTATCAACAAGACGGTCAATTTGATCTTCAAGAGCTACATGAAGAGGCTCAAAATTGGCCAGGCTTAAAGGGTATGGATCTTGCGATCGAAGTTACATGCGATAAACCATATGCATGGAAACAGAAAAAATGGACAACACAGGACGGCTACACTGATCAAAATGCGCCAGAATTTAAAGTTGTCGCTATTGATTACGGTGCTAAGAGAAACATTCTGAGATGTCTTGCACAGGCCGGCTTTGATGTCACTGTTGTTCCTGCCAATACAAGTGCAGAAGACATTATGGCTCTTAAGCCAGATGGTGTTTTTCTATCAAATGGTCCTGGCGACCCTGAAGCTACTGGCCAATATGCCGTACCTATTATTCAGAGCCTTATTGAAAAAGATGTTCCAATTTTTGGTATTTGTCTAGGACACCAGCTTTTGGCGCGTGCCCTTGGAGGAACAACACGTAAAATGCATCTTGGTCATCGTGGTGCAAACCAACCTGTAAAAGATCTACAAACAGGCAAAGTTGAAATCACATCTCAAAATCACGGTTTTGAGGTTGTTGTAGACTCACTTCCTGAGAATGTTGTGCCTTCGCATGTTAGCCTATTCGACAGCTCCAACGAGGGCATTCGCCATACTGAGAAACCGATTTTTTCAGTACAATATCACCCTGAAGCTTCACCAGGCCCAGAGGATAGCTACTATCTGTTTGAGCGCTTCGCAGAAAATATCAGAAAGGTGAAAGCGGCATAAACGAATAATAAATACATTTTTCAGCGAATAGAACGAGCAGTAAAAAACATAACAATTAACAATAGAAGGAAAGGCTTGGGCATATGGCACATAAATTACTAGAAGGCTTTAAGACATTTAAAAAAGAAGCATATAACGAAGCAACTGGCACAATGCTTGACCTTATCAAGGAAGGCCAAGATCCTGATTACTTCATCATTTCTTGTATTGATAGCCGCGCCAACCCAGGTATGATATTTCGCCCCGAGCCAGGCACCTTCTTTGCGCATAAAGCGATGGGTGCAATTGTACGCCCATATAAAAAAGGAACAGCGCTGGCGGCAGCTCTACAGTTTTCCTTTAAATATAATAATGTTAAAAAGCTTATCGTCTGCGGACATACAGAATGCGGTGCGATAAAAGCTCTTATCAATGGCATCGAAGATGAAGAGATCGCTCCGTTTCTTGAAGTTGCTAAGAGCGGGGTCGCTAAAGCGGAATCTAAAGTTTCTGCCGAAGCAGGATCTCAATTTGTTTATCGCCAAGCAGAAAAAGAAATTATTTTGCAAAGCGTAAAAAATTTGATGACATACCCATCTGTTATGGAAGCATTTGAAAAAGGCAACTTACAAATTATTCCTTGGCTCTTTGATATGAGCAAAGGCGAAATACATGAGTATAGCGAAGAAAAAGACGATTTTGTCCCAATTGCCGGACATCTTAAACTAGAGCACCCAGAAAGCGGTTGCTGCTAAAAACAAAAACGAATAAGAACACAAAGACGACAAAAAAGAAGGAAGACCATGCCTAAGCGTACCGACATAAAATCCATCGCAATAATTGGTGCAGGCCCTATCATTATTGGGCAAGCCTGTGAATTTGATTACTCTGGCGCACAAGCTTGTAAAGCGCTGAAGGAAGAAGGTTACCGCATTGTCTTAATCAACTCTAATCCAGCCACGATTATGACAGACCCAGAAATGGCGGATGCGACATATATCGAACCGATTGATCCAAAGGTCGTTGCAAAAATTCTTGAAAAAGAAAAACCAGATGCACTCTTACCAACTATGGGCGGTCAAACTGCACTTAACTGTTCTCTTGCCCTAGCGGAAGATGGAACACTTGATCGTTTAGGTATTGAGCTTATTGGCGCGAAGGCTGATGTCATTGATAAAGCTGAGAATCGTGACCGCTTCATCAAATGCATGGAAGAAATTGGCCTTGAAAGCCCAAAGAGCGCAGTTATCCATAATATGGAAGAGGCACGCGAGGCGCTTAAGGACCTTGGTTTACCTGCGATTATTCGTCCATCATTCACCCTTGGCGGTACCGGTGGCGGCGTTGCCTACAATAAAGAAGAATTTGAGCAAATCGTCCGTGACGGTCTTGATGCCTCACCAACCACTGAAGTTCTAATTGATGAGAGCTTACTTGGCTGGAAAGAATATGAGATGGAAGTTGTTCGCGATAAGAATGACAACTGTATCATTATTTGTTCAATCGAAAACATAGACCCAATGGGCGTTCATACTGGTGATTCAATTACTGTTGCCCCTGCTCTCACACTGACCGATAAAGAATATCAGATTATGCGCAATGCCTCTTTGGCCGTTTTACGTGCTATTGGTGTTGAAACTGGCGGATCGAACGTACAGTTCGGAATGTGCCCAGATACAGGTCGTATGGTCGTGATTGAGATGAACCCACGCGTGAGCCGCTCCTCTGCGCTCGCATCAAAAGCCACTGGCTTCCCGATTGCGAAAATCGCAGCTAAATTAGCTGTTGGCTATACATTAGATGAACTTGATAACGATATTACAGGCGGCAAAACTCCCGCTTCGTTTGAACCAACAATTGACTATGTCGTGACCAAGATCCCGCGCTTTGCATTTGAAAAGTTCAAAGGCGCTGATAGCACCCTCACAACAGCTATGAAATCCGTTGGTGAAGCAATGGCGATCGGCCGTAATTTTGAAGAGAGCTTCCAAAAGGCTATGCGCTCACTTGAAAAAGGTATGGGTGGTATGATTCCACTAGCGCCGCTTCCAGTTAGCGGAGAGCAAGAAGAGCATGTTAAAGATGAGTTGATCTCTAAGATCGGTAAAACATCACCGCAGCGCCTCCTTCATATCGCAGATGCACTGCGCCACGACATTGATAAGGACAAGATTTATCAAATTACAAAAGTTGATAAATGGTACCTAGATCGCATTGAAAATATTGTAAAAGCAGAGCGTGAAATCATTGATAACGGTTTACCAGCTTCAGCTGAAGGCTGGAGCCGCATCAAAAAACTTGGTTTCTCAGATGCACAGCTAGCCGAGCTTCGCGGCGTTTCAGAAGCTGAAGTTCGTACAGCTCGCCATAGTCACAATGTTCACCCAGTTTATAAACGCGTTGATACATGCGCGGCTGAAATCCCATCAGAAACGCCTTACATGTACGGATGTTATGAAGGGAATGGTCTTTATGAGGCTGAGAGTGAAATTGATCCTAGCGATAAAGAAAAAATCATTATTCTCGGCGGTGGCCCTAACCGAATTGGTCAGGGTATTGAATTTGATTATTGTTGTGTTCACGCGGCCTATGCACTCAAAGACGCTGGCTATGAAACAATTATGGTGAACTGCAACCCTGAAACAGTTTCAACCGATTATGATACATCTGACCGTCTTTATTTCGAGCCACTAACAGAGGAAGATGTTGTAGAACTTATCCGCGCTGAGCAAAAAAGCGGTAAGGTAAAAGGCGTAATCGTTCAGCTTGGAGGACAAACACCGCTTAAGCTTGCCAATACGCTTCTTGAGGCAGGTATTCCAATTCTAGGAACAGACCCAGATGCTATTGATTTGGCCGAAGACCGTGAACGCTTCCAAAAGCTGGTCAATGATCTTAACCTAAAGCAGCCACCTAATGGCCTTGCATCATCAGCAGAAGAAGCTTTTGAAAAAGCAGAAGAGATTGGCTTCCCACTTGTTGTACGCCCATCCTACGTTCTTGGCGGTCAAGGCATGATGATTGTGCATTCTATGAATGAACTTAAAGACTATATCAATGTTGCGGTTAAAGTATCTGGAGACTCTCCAGTTCTGCTTGATCGTTATCTAAAGAGCGCGACTGAGCTTGATGTCGATGCGCTATGTGATAAAGACGGCAATGTTTATGTTTCGGGTATTATGGAGCATATCGAAGAAGCTGGTATCCACTCAGGCGACAGTGCTTGTGTGCTTCCGCCGCATTCTCTTGATGCTGATACTCTGGCAGAAATTGAGAGACAAACGATTGCACTTGCAAAAGCACTCAACGTTGTCGGCCTTATGAATGTACAGTTTGCCGTGCGTCCAGATGATGAAACTGGTGAGCCTATCATTTATCTTATCGAGGTTAATCCACGTGCTTCTCGTACTGTTCCATTCGTTGCAAAAGCAACAGGTATTCCAGTTGCAAAAATTGCAGCGCGCCTCATGGCTGGTGAAGTACTTGCTGATTTTGATGGACAACTTACAGGCATGTCGGATGTCCACCATGCGGTTAAAGCGCCGGTATTCCCATTTAACCGCTTCCCTGGCGTTGACCCACTACTTGGTCCAGAGATGAAATCTACAGGTGAAGTTATGGGTATTGATGCAAACCTTGCACATGCGATTGCTAAGTCACAACTGGCCGCTGGAACAGTCCTGCCAAAATCAGGAAAGGTTTTCCTTTCTGTCAAAACAGCTGATAAGCCAGAACTCCTTCCAGTTGCAAAAGAACTTGTTGAGCTTGGCTTTGAGCTAATCGCTACTGGTGGAACATGCCGTTACCTTAATGAAAACGGTGTTGAGTGCGCCCGCATCAATAAGGTACTAGAAGGTCAGCCGCACATTTTGGATGCTATCATTAACGGAGAGATTGATCTCATGATCAATACAACAGCTAAATCATCAGCAGCCGTTGCCGATGGAACAAATATCCGCCGTCATGCAATGATGAATAAAATTCCTTATTACACATTGTTGACCGCAGCCCGTGCAGCTGTACAAGCAATCAAAGCTATAAAGTCCAAGGATATTGAGGTTGCTAGCCTGCAAAGCTATTTTCCTGAAAAGGTAAAAAAAGAAGAAGCAGCCTAAGCTTATTGACATAAGTAAAAGCCACTTGCTATAAATCTGCAAAAAGTTGCATAGGTAATATAGTAAGTGGCTAAAAAGAAAAACGGACCGTCTAAGCGGCGCACGCCGACTAAAGCTGATATCAAGAAGCGTAACTCTCATCGCAGTTCTCAAAAAACTGCTGAGAAACAGCGTCATGTTGAGCGTGAAAAAATCAATGCAGAACATAGCCCATCTATAGCTAATGAAGCGGTGGACAGCGGCAGGCTGAATGCATTTGGTGCTGATCTGCAATACAAACTAACACAAAAATATAACAATATCGCTTTGGCTACATCCTTACCGCTTTATGGGTATGGTACGATCTATAGAAATCTTTGTAATGATAACAGCCCAGCACTCACCCAAGGATTAACGGAGGCTATGCCTTGGATGGAAACAGCCATGGAACATGGCTGCATTGCTGGCACATTTAACTCTCACATGGTTGCTATAAAAGATTTAGCACTTAATGTAGGTGTAAATTTAGACACAACGATTATCAATGATCAATTGGGTTCATTCGCTGGTTCAATTTTAATTTATAAGACTATAGAAAAAACTCTTCATACGTTTGGTGAAGCCCATTACGTTAAGAACAATGATTTAACTAAAATCTCACCTGAACAGTTTTTCAATGACCAAAACGACTTGTATAAACGCGTTAACCGAGCAACTACGGCCTGCGTAGTTGTAGGACTTACCGGTCATGAAATTCAATCAGCTCAAAAACCCAATAGAGAGTTTGATTATGGAGATATGAGCGTATACGGGCTTGGGCTTCTTATACAATTCGCTGCCGCGACTCTAATTTCGCGCCAAGGGCGAAAAGCACACAAAGAGTATGAGCGCTTGGTAAAAGCCAACCCAGACCTTAAAAAAACACAACCAAGTCAAATGTGATAGCAAAGTGACTTAATTTCAAAACTTGACGCCTAATCGATTTCATCATAGGCTGAGCACATCTCCGCCCCTCTTGAGGGCGGTTTTGTTTTTTACTAGAGGATGATATAAATGGATCAAATTCCTGTTACAAAAAAAGGATATGAAGCATTAGAAGCTGAGCTTCAAGACCTTATCAAAGTGCAACGCCCTAATGTTATTGATGCTATTGCCGCTGCGCGTGAACATGGTGATTTAAAAGAGAATGCCGAATATCACGCAGCACGCGAACAACAGAGCTTTATTGAAGGACGCATCCAAGAGCTAGAGGCCGTGACTGGGCGTGCGCAGATCATTGACCCTACAACTATGTCTGGTGATACAGTTAAATTTGGTGCAACAGTCGAGATTGTTGACGAAGAAACTGATGAAGAAAAAACTTACCAGATAGTAGGTGATTACGAAGCTGATCTTGATAATGGTAAAATTTCAATCAGCTCCCCTATTGCTAAAGGGCTTATCGGTAAATCAGAAGGTGATTCAGTTGTAATTAGAACACCTAAAGGCGCAGCAGATTATGAAATCTTAAGCGTTAAATATATTTAGGTTAGCAGACTTAATATACGCACAAAAAAAGGCCCTATAAAATGGGCCTTTTGCTTTTTTAGCTACCATACTTGTTTATTCAACTGGAACGCCTGGCTCATCCTTGATTGAACGAATAGCCAATGATGATTTAACAGATGTCACGTTATCTGCTGATGTTAAGTGAGATGTAAGGAAATCTTGATAATCATCCCAGTCTTTCGCTACGATTTTAAGCAAGAAATCAACATCCCCTGCAAGCATGTGACATTCACGAACCAATGCCCATTTATCGACAAGCTTTTTAAAAGCTGCAAGATCTTTCTCGGCTTGTGAAGTCAACTTCACCATCGCAAACACAGTAACACCATAACCTAATACGCCGGGGTCAATACGTGCATGATAGCTTTTTATATAGCCTGATTTTTCAAGAGCACGGACGCGGCGAAGGCAAGGCGGCGCAGAAATACCGACATCCTTGGCCAAATCGACATTACTCATCCTGCCGTCTTCTTGCAGGTTTTTAAGGATTTTTCTATCAATTTTATCCAGTTTGCTGCCACGCATCTTTAATTCCTCGCAATGTTAACGGCTATGATATACTGTGGCGCAGATATGAAAGCAAGCGCTTTAGTACTATAATATTATTATCATAAAATATGAAAATCAAAGAACTTAATTGCTGGATCGTATGTGAAGAGCATCTCATTGGTACTAAAAACCAATGTTTAGGTATTGCTGAGGCTCTTGGCGTTAAGCCAAAATTCATATCCCCGATTCTTAAACAGCCATGGAAAAGCCTTTCTCCCTATCTTGGTTTTGAAAGCTCATGGTGCTTTGCGAATCCAATGTCACCACCTTGGCCTGATTTAGTCATTGCGGGGGGACGAAAAAGTATTGCAGCTAGTAAATATATTAAGCGTGCAAGCGGTGGAAAATGTTTTACCGTTCAGGTGCAAGACCCAAGGATCTCTTCACGGCATTTTGATCTTGTCGCTGCGCCTGCACATGATCCAATACGCGGCTCCAATGTTATTCAAACGCAAGCTACGCCTAACCGTATTAGTAAAGAAATATTAGAAGAAGCGCGCGCACAATTCGCAACCTTCGAAAAATTACCGCAGCCACGTGTCGCCGTTCTTATTGGCGGTTCATCTAAAGCTTATACATTAACGCATGATATCATGACAAAGTTATCGCTTCATCTTTCACGCCTAAAAGATGTCAGTCTAATGATTACAACTTCTAGAAGAACAGGCGCAGAAAATGAACAAATTTTAAAAGATCACATCAATATGGATAAGCATTTCCTGTGGGATGGCCATGGCCCTAACCCTTATTTTGGAATATTGGCTTTTGCAGATTTTATTCTTGTCACTGCTGATAGCGCCTCTATGCTATCGGAGGCTTGCACAACCGGAAAACCCGTCTATATGATTCATCTGGATGGTGGGCATCCGCGTATTGACAAACTACATCAAAACCTCCAAGAGTTAGGGTGTATAAGGAAATTTGAAGGACAGCTTGAACATTGGGACTATGAGGCGCTAAATGATGCTGCCATGGTCGCACAAGAAATAAAAAAACGGATAAAAATAAATGAGTGATATTCAACATAGTAAGGTTTTAATCATTGGATCAGGCCCAGCGGGCTATACGGCGGCTATTTATGCAGCACGCGCAAACCTTAAACCAACAATGGTCACAGGGTTTGAACCAGGTGGTCAACTTATGATCACAACAGAGGTTGAAAACTATCCAGGCTTTGCAGATGTTATTCAAGGCCCTTGGCTTATGGAGCAAATGAAATTGCAGGCTGAGCATGTTGGTACAAATATGGTTACTGATTACATTAAAGAAGTTGACCTCAACACACGCCCTTTTAAAGCTATTGGAGATCAAGGCACGATCTATACAGGTGATACACTGATTATCTGTACAGGCGCAAAAGCCAAATGGCTTGGGCTACCGTCTGAAGAGACATTCCGTGGCAAAGGTGTATCCGCATGCGCAACATGTGATGGCTTTTTCTTCCGTGATAAAGAAGTAGCTATTGTGGGCGGCGGAAATACAGCCGTTGAAGAAGCCCTATTCCTTACTAACTTTTGTTCTAAGGTTACACTCATTCATCGTCGCGATAGCTTACGTGCTGAGAAAATCTTGCAAAATCGTCTATTTGCGAGCGACAAAATAGAAATCATCTGGGATACAGCCATAGAAGAAGTCACAGGTGACGAAAATATAGGCATGGATAGTCTTCGTCTTAAGAACCTCAAAAGCGGCGAAGAATCTCAACTCAAAGTCGATGGTCTATTTGTTGCCATTGGCCATGCGCCTGCTACGGAGCTTTTCAAAGGCCAGCTCAATATGGATGAAACAGGTTACATTAATACTGCACCAGATTCCACGGCCACATCTATACCGGGTGTCTTTGCCGCAGGTGATGTAGCAGACCATACATACAGACAGGCCGTAACAGCGGCTGGCATGGGATGTATGGCAGCTTTAGAATCAGATCGCTTCCTTGCGGCGAACGAATACACTAATACTCAAGCTGCTGAGTAGATTTTAGCATTTTTTGAAGATAACAGCCTATAAATTACACCGTACTAATATTCCTATTAGAACAGTGACTTATGAGCATATCGTTAGCAAAAATTGGATAAATTCACACTTTTATTACATTTTTTAGGCATAAAAGGGTTGTATACGTTCATTTAACAGGTGTATAAACCCACGGTTGGTTCTTGGAGCCAATAGGCTTTTTGTTAAGCCTCACGTCTTCCCGACGTGAAACCTCCCTGTTCAACTCTCCGGGCCTTTTGCAATTTGTGCAATATAAGTGCCCGGCTTTTTTTATGGTTAAACACCCACAGCAATTTTCCTTAATATTTGAAATTTTACTGTATTGAATAAAAAGTGTATTATACAATCAACTTCACATAAAAAAAATGAGGAAGATGTATGCAGCAAAATGAGGCTACCCCTTTATCAATTGCCGGGTCTCTCCCATTTAATGAACTTTACCAGCCACTCATTCGCGCCCATATACGTGATCATAATCAGGAGCGCGAAACACCACGTTTACAAAACTTATTTAGAGAGCGTATGCTGCATAGAGGCTGGAACAAAATCGATATCGAGCTTGATGGGCATAGTTATAATTGCTTCCATGTTCCACCTAATACAGATAAACAAGTTGGTATTATTGCCTTTATGACAGGCTGCGAATCTTCTCCACTTTTATTCGCGCGAGAAGTAAATCACCTCTCAAAAAATGGGTATCATATAATTGGATTACCACAAGTTAATCGCAGGCAGTTTGAGAATAATAACGAACATAACCTTAAACTCTCCGAATATTTCCTTTTCGATGAGCGCTCCCCTTTACAAAAAGCCATTAATGAAACTGGATTAGATAGCTTTTTAATTGCTCACTCTGCAGGTGTCCTTTGCGCTTTAACCAGCATGCATAAGCCCGAGAACATCGATAAGATTAATTTTAAGCATATATTTAAAATGGGCGGCTTCTTAGGGTCGGCTAATTCGACTGCAATACCTGAAGAATACGAAACCTCAAATACAAAACGTTTAACAAGACTAGCCTGCGCCTTCCTATATGGTCACTACGGCAATCTAAGCTCCGACTTTGAGTTAGGAGAAGGCCCGATAGATAGCTGGTTCATGGATAACCTACATGGCGGCTCAGATAGTTTCAGGCGAAATGCCCCAAGACCCACTCACGGCGAAGCCATAGAATTGCGTGAGATGGGTATGCAGCTTATCAAAGACATGGAGCGTGTAAGAAAAGAAAATTATGGCGTACATCCATTTACACGCACCCCTTCGACTAGCATCTTTGGTACAGAAGATAGAGCAGCCTGCATCGATAGTGCAAAGCATGAGGCTGATATTTCAGGGTCACATTTCTTTGTTAGTGAATGCGGACACGATATATTCACAAAGAATACAGCCACCATGTCACACATCACCCATATTCTAGATCGGTACCGAGATGGCCTCGTACCTCTTCATACGGCCCCTGCCAAACTATTATCAGTGCAAGATACTAGCGAAAGCCCGTTTGATGCTGACCAAGGCTATTACCTCGGACAGCACCCATAAATTAAGCAGCTTTAGCTTCACCCTGAAGTGCAGCGCATGCGGTTTGAATACGCTTACATGCCTCTTCCAAAGCCTCTGTGCTTGTCGCATAAGAAATACGGAAGTGTGGGGACAGACCGAAAGCCTCACCATGGACGGCTGCTACACCCTGATCTTCGAGAAGATATGTCACAAAATCTTCGTCTGTTTCAATAACCTTACCGTTTGGCGTTGTTTTTCCAATACAGCCTTTACATGAAGGATATACATAGAAAGCGCCCTCAGGCGTAATACAATCAATACCAACAGCATCATTAAGCATTTTGACCACAAGGTCACGGCGTGCTTTAAACGCATCATTACGCTCACCAAGAAAACCTTGATCACCGTTTAGGGCTGCTGTTGCTGCTGCTTGTGAGACAGAACTTGGATTTGAAGTACTTTGACTTTGAACTTTTGCCATAGCCTTAATCAAATCTTTTGGACCACCAGCATAACCAATACGCCAGCCAGTCATCGCATATGATTTTGAAACGCCGTTAATCGTCAATGTGCGATCATATAACTTTGGCTCAACCTGCGCCGGAGTAGCAAATTCAAAACCGTCATAGACGAGGTGCTCATACATATCATCTGTCATGACATAAACATGTGGGTGCTTTAAAAGCACATCTGTAATCGCCTTAAGCTCTTCAGCACTGTATGCACCGCCAGTTGGGTTTGATGGAGAATTAAAGATCAACCATTTAGTCTTTGGTGTAATGGCAGCGTCCAAATCTTCAGCACGAAGTTTAAACTGATTTTCAGCCGGACAATCTACAATAACTGGCGCCCCTTCTGCCAATAAAACCATGTCTGGATATGATACCCAATATGGAGCCGGGATTATCACTTCATCACCCGGATTAACTGAAGCCATTAGCGCATTATATAGAACCTGCTTACCGCCTGTTCCCACAGTGATTTGATCACGATCATAGGATAAGTCATTATCGCGCTTAAATTTTTCAATAATCGCGTCTTTAAGTGCAGGTGTACCATCAACAGCAGTATATTTTGTATCACCCGCTTTGATCGCTTCAATCGCAGCGTCTTTAATGAAGTCAGGTGTATCGAAATCAGGCTCACCTGCTCCAAGGCCAATCACATCACGGCCTGCCGCTTTTAGTTCACGCGCTTTATTTGTTACAGCAATTGTTGGCGATGGCTTAATGCGTCCTAATCTATCTGCGATAATAGACATTATTTTATCCTCTAGTTACTTGTTATATTAAGCGGAGCGCTTTCGCTGCTCCAGTTGCAGGTCATTCAAGTCCTTTGCGAGAGAAAAATCAAGCCCGTAATTATCGAAAAATAGCTTTAAAGGCTTCAATAGAGGATCATTAAGCGCATTAGAAATATATTGCTCTAAACGCGGCAGATGCAGCAAATATGATTTATTGCCTGTCTCCAGGGCAATTTTTATAAACTGACCAATTACGCGGCAGTGAAACTGTGTTCCTAAAACACGGTAATGCGCTAAAAATTCTTCGTCATATCCTTCAAGTATTTCTGCTCGTAAATCTGGTTCACAGTCGGTGCGTGCATCCTCCAATAAATTCGCCAAATCATATGGAGCCGGACCGATCATAGCCCCTTGAAAGTCCAATATTCCGCAGCGCTTTACGCCCTGCTTCCCTTCCACTAACATGAGGTTTTCAGCATGAAAATCAATATGCAAGAAGCTCTCATCCATAGGTGAAAGCTTTTCTTCAATTTCGTTCCATGCACTAAGATATTCACTGACTAACTCTTCTTTATTAAAATAGTAATCCATAACAAAACGGTGATTGGCATGGACATGGCTCTGATAATAAGAGTTTAGACCTGGCGGCGGCTTAGCGGTTTTTAACACCTCAAGAACATCAACGCCAAGGCGGAAGAGCTGCGCCGCATCATCGCCGCGCCTAAGCGCTTTGTTAAAGTTAATACTCCCAAAATCCTCTAAGATCATATATCCGTGATCAAGGTCACTCTCTATAACATCAGGTGCATTCAAGCCAACCTCGTTTAGCCAGCTTGATAAACGTACAAAATCCGTCATCCTGTGGCCACGCGTCATTAGAGGCGAGTGGTCTGGCACACTTTCCATGAGTATCGCTTTTTGAGATGCTTTGGAGACACGGAAATAACGGCGAATTGATGTATCTTGCGCCAGCGGCTCTTCAAGCTGCCACCCGTGTTTATTTAGAAATTCATCTCGTTTTTCTGGTGAATAAACCATTGAATAAAGGCTATAGAGGCTGTGTTATTATTTATCTTTAGGTTTTGAGATTTTACGCGTCGCAATAGAGCTAATCGCATCCAGATGATTTTTGGAAACACCCTGCTTTTTGCGTGGTGCGCCAGGGTCTTCCAAGCCAAACACTACAGGCCTTTCGCCTGTAACAGCCTTGAGGATATTAAGACCGAACTCATCTGCATCAACATTTGCTTTAGTTTTTGCGGGTTTATGCTGTTCTGGTGAAGGCTTAGGCGCTGGGGGAGGCCCCTTTTTAGCTGCCTCAGCACGTCCTGATGCTACGCGTTCAATATGATACGCCACAATTCCAGAAAGATGCGGCTTTGCAAGTGCATGCAAAAGATTTTCATCTTCGTATGTCCACGCAATCACTTGCTGGCGCGCTTTATGGGTATTACCCAAATGAAGTTCAAGCGCCTCTTGAACACGTCGCTCTATATATTCCATCGACATATATGCCCTCCTTATTTAATCACGGGCTAGAATAATGATGACATATTTTCAGCTGATTAGCCACGTTTTAAAAGCCTTTAGACCTTATGCAACAACCATATCTGGTTGATCTCCATTATGCTGAGAATCATTTTTTGCATTTTTTGGTCTATGGCGCTCATGATACGCATCAATGTGATTGAAAAAATTCGAGTACACAACGTCATGCATCGGGCCCGCAATTTCAAAATGTGCCTGAAACCCCCATATACAGCTTTTATCCTTGGCTTGGATAGCTTCGACAACACCATCAGGTGCCATAGCTTGTATAGAAAATGTATCACGCAGTGGCCGCATTTCTTGTGCATCCCACATGTCACGGGTAATTCCCTCTTTATGAACTGAATTCACATAAAGGACATTCGTTCCATTAAACATTTCAAGTAAGTCAGAGTTATTAGATATAGAGATATGGTGTGCTCTTGTATCCAACCCCTTTAAGCATAAGCTACCATCCTCTTTAAAACGCGTTTTATATCCCAGTGTATGATCAACCATATCTGTTGGAAGCCGCCTTAGCGCACCACCAGATGCCACGATCATTTCTTGCATACCGCGGCAAATCCCTAATACCGGCATATCCATATCATATGCTTTTTTAAATAGATCAAACGAAAATGCATCTCTTTCTTGGTCGAACGTATCATCACCATAGAGGGGGCGCTGATAACGATCTTCGTAACTTTGAGGATGAATATTTGAATCACCACCTGGCATCAACAAGCCATCAAGGTGAGGCAACACTTCATCTGCGAATTCAGAGCCCACAGGTAGCCTGATCACATCATAGCCTTGCTCCAGAAATTCTTCTGACCAGCGATTGCAAAGTTTGATACTTCCTGTTTCATCTAATGCACAGATGATACCAACTTTCTTCGTATCCTTACTCGCAATAATATCAATTATATTTTGATCATTGAGATCTATTATATTTGCCATGTGACTATTTTACACCCAATACACAGATAATTCGTTAAGATAGGAATATTAACGAAAAGAAATATTATTTTCAAATTCAACGCTAAATTAGAATTTAAATCACGTTTTTTCGGGCTTTATTCAGCAGCTATTGCGGCAAGTTCGTTCATGGCATTTTTTACGCCTTTTACACGCTTCTCTGGAGTTTCCCAGTGACGAATAAGTGCTATCTTCTGATCTGGCCTTAGCTTAGCAACTCCGCGTTTTTCTGCGATCCATCCCATGAGCTTTTCTACATTGGGCGGGGCATTATCGTTAAAAGCAAGCACTGCACCTTTAGGGCCAGCTTCAACACTGCTCACCCCTGCTTTTTTACAAAGCTGTTTGATTTCAGCAATGTTGAGCAAGTTTTCAACTTCGTGTGGTAAGTCACCGAATCGGTCAATAAGCTCAGCAGCAAATTGATCTGTTTCTTCCTGTGTCTTTAGATCAGCTAAGCGGCGATAAAGGCTCATACGCACACCTAAATCTTCGACATAGGTTTCAGGAATCATGACTGATGTACCGAGGTTAATAACAGGACTCCAGCCCTGCTCTTTTGGTAAGCTATCTATATCCACGCCTTCACGCGCCATGGCAACAGCTTCTTCCAACATTTGCTGATAAAGCTCTACCCCTACTTCTTTTATGTGCCCTGATTGCTTATCACCCAGCAGATTACCAGCGCCGCGTATATCCATATCATGACTAGCCAACTGGAACCCTGAGCCCAAAGTATCGAGTGTCTCCATAACCTCTAAGCGTTTTTGCGCCTGATCGTTCAGCTTTTGATCTGCCGGATAAGTTAGATACGCATAAGCGCGCACCTTTGAGCGGCCAATACGACCACGAATTTGATAGAGCTGCGCAAGGCCAAACATATCAGCGCGATGAACAATCATTGTATTCGCACTTGGGATATCAATTCCGCTCTCGATAATATTTGTTGCAAGAAGCACATCATATTGCCCCTCATAAAAAGCTGTCATTCGGTCTTCTAGATCGGTCGGCGACATCTGACCATGCGCGGTTATCACTTTTACTTCCGGAACAATTTCATGAAGCATATCTTCAAGTCCTTGCATGTCCTTAATACGCGGACACACATAAAATGATTGACCGCCCCTGTAATGCTCCCTGAGAAGCGCTTCACGGATCACCATTTCATCCACCGGCATTACAAAAGTGCGAACAGCCAGACGATCCACTGGAGGGGTTGTAATTAAGCTCATCTCTTTAACACCAGTCAGCGACATCTGCAGCGTTCTAGGGATTGGCGTAGCCGTTAAGGTCAGCACATGGACATTGCTCTTTATCTCTTTCAGACGTTCTTTTTGTTTCACGCCAAAGCGCTGCTCCTCATCCACTATGAGTAATCCAAGATTTGAGAAATCAATATTTTTACTAAAGAGAGCATGAGTACCGATAACGATATTAACGCTTCCATCTTTTAAACCAGCGCGGGTTTGCTCTGCCTGCTTTGGTGTTACCATACGCGATAGGTGATCAATACGAAGCCCCGTGCCGTTAAAGCGTTTGAGGAAATTCTGGTAATGCTGGCGAACAAGCAATGTCGTAGGTGCAACAATGGCAACCTGATGACCATCCATCGCCGCGACATAAGCAGCGCGTAAGGCGACCTCCGTCTTACCAAAACCGACATCACCGCACACCAAACGATCCATAGGATGAGTGCCCGCTAAACTCTCTATAACAGCATTGATTGCCCGCTCCTGGTCCTCAGTTTCGCTGTAAGGAAATGTTGAAGCAAATTTATCATAAAGTTCAGTAGATACCTGAATAGACTCTGTTTTTCTAAGTTGACGTGCAGCTGCGATCTTTAACAATCCATCTGCCATCTCCATAAGATCTTTTTTAACCTTAGCTTTACGTGCCTGCCAGCCCGCACCACCAAGCTTATCAAGCTGAACTGTGCCCTCATCACCACCAAAACGCGCAAGAACATCAATATTTTCTACTGGTACAAAGAGCTTATCACCACCTGCATATTCAATCTTAAGGCAGTCATGATGTATTTTGCCGACAGATACAGTTTCAAGTGCCAGGAACTTACCAATGCCGTGATCAATATGGGTAACCAGATCACCTTCTCCTAGCGCCGAGACCTCTTTCAAAAAGTTATCAGCCTTTTTACGCTTTGATGCTCTTCTCGAAAGACGGTCACCAAGGATATCTTGTTCAGTCAAGACAGCTAAGTCAGGCGCAGTAAATCCGTGCTCCAGTGATAAAACGGCCATACCAACCTGAAGAGGCTTTAGCTTTTTAATCTCTGCCGCATCCTTGCAGAGTATTAAATCCATCATTCCCGCCGCTTCCATCATGGC
>Ga0208837_1000007_pt1 | contig 45694 bp, 28 predicted proteins | sample DeeseametaMP0327_FD_184214 | JGI IMG/M metagenome (GOLD analysis project Ga0208837, IMG submission 184214) | Marine microbial communities from the Deep Atlantic Ocean - MP0327 (SPAdes) | ecosystem: Environmental > Aquatic > Marine > Oceanic | place: East of Recife, Brazil, South Atlantic Ocean...
TGTATATTATTGATAGAATTAATATGAGAAATAATACAAAATAAACATTTTTTAAGATATAGCGTACTAATATGATTAAATTTATTTATAAACAATGAATGAAAGAATATAATAAATAGCTAAAGATATATCATTAGAAAATGTGACTATGATATTTTCTAATTCGGATGTTAAAAGTTTAGATAGTCTAGACAATAATATTTAAGTCTTATTAATAGATGATAATCCTATTAAAATAGAAAGATTAGAAAGATTTCCTAATTTGATATTGTTAGGAATAAGTAATACAGAATTTAATGATATGAATAAAATTAAAAATAATACCAATCTTAGAGCATTGATAATAGAGAATACTTAAGTAGAAAGAATAGAAGGACTCGATATGTTAGTAAATTTGGAATATTTATAAATCACTAATAGTAGACTATAGAAAATATAGAATATAAAACATTTAAGTAACTTAGAACATATGGACCTAAGTAATAATAAAATATAAAAATTAAGTAAAATATAGAATTTAAGAAAACTGGAATATTTTGGAATAAGCAATAATAATATAGAAGTATTAGATGGACAATTATTACCATAATCATTGGAATTCATAGATATTGATAAAAATCCTATTGAAGTACTAAAAGGATTTGACAATGTCGATACAGAAATAGTATTTGATGTAAATGACTTACATTTTGTAGGAACAAAGAATAAGAAAATAATAGAATATATATTTCAGCGACATAGATATATGTAATTCTAAGTAAACTGGGATACATTATAAACAATGCATGAATTGGATGTTTCATATTAATTTATTTTAAGTAGTGATTGGTTCTCAGATTGGGTAGATTATGGAACAATTAGGATTACAAACAATGAAGGATCAAATAGATAAGAAATATATAATTAAATAGATAAATACTAATAAAACTATTAGACATTAAGAGATTAACGTAAAATCATAGATATACTTGATAATATGTGGCAAAAATGATATTTAAGTAATAAAATATATTATGTTCCAAATGAATATTCATAAGAACATAATGTACGAATTTATCGAATTATGTAGAAAAGTAATATAATATAATGGATACTTGAGTGATGAAGGATAAGAACTCTATGATAACATACAAAAATTCATAAACAAATAATCCGTATTCAATAAATACTAATTGGATAAAAAAATAATAAGATAAGAACATGAAAATATAGGATCTATGATAGAATTACAAAAATTCAAAGACTTGACATATTTAACATTAAATGATTGTAAAATTAAAAAGATCGAAGGACTCGATACTCTAGTAAATTTAAAATCATTAATTTTATGTAATAATCAAATACCAAGAATAGAAAATATATAATAACTAAGTAATTTAGAATATTTACATTTAAGTCATAATAAGATTAAAGATATGAAAGGTCTGAATAATTTAAATAAGTTAAAAAGTCTAAATTTAGACAATAATCTTATTGAAAAAATAGATAATATAAAAGATCTTAAATGTCTAACATATTTAGACTTATAACATAATCAAATAAGAACAGTAAGTATTGATATTTTAGGAAAATATGTTGAATATGTAGATATTAGAAATAATAAAGCAATTCAAATATAGAATGATATAAATTATGTATAATTAAGAAGTAATAAGATAATTATTAAGCCCGGAGACTATAAATTACGTAAATTATAGATCATATAAAGTTGAGAATATTTTTACCTTTATATACGGATAATATATGATAAAATTAAAATAAAATAAAATAAAATAAATAATTTAAAAATAATGGATATACCAGAATACATAAAAGAAGAATAATATTACTCGAATATATTAGACAATATTCCAGTATAATAGAAATAAACTTACAAGGGCAATAGTGCAAAAGATATTTATCACGAAATGATAGAATAATACAATAATTAATTCTTAAATGAAAGACATAAATCTATATTCTTTGAGAATAATCCTTATTATAATAAAAAAAGATATCCTACTCCTAGAGCTATACATTGGTATCCTAATTAAAAGTACGTTCCATCATATGTTAAATAAGAAATAGAAGATAGTAAATATGATTTGTATTACTTATCCACATATGGAATGTGCTATATTTATGAAATTAGATCATTTCATTAATTCGAAATTAGTAGAGCATAGAAAATATTTGGAAACTTTAATAAATATTAACATATTAAATTAACTCATGCGAATTTTATTGATTGTTCAGAAGATATAAAGATTTTAGGAGAAATGTTACACGATGGAATAGAATCTATAGATCTTTCATACAATGACTTTACAGAATTAGATAGAGAATAGTTAGGAGATCTATTACATACTTTGAGACATATTCCCAAAGTAGTATTAGTAGGATGTAATATTGAAGATATAGAGATATACAAGAATATTGGAGATGAATATAAAATATAAGAGTTGGACTTAAGACTAAACAAAATTACTAAATTATAGAATACACATTTATTAGATAAATTAGTAAAATTATAATTATGATTTTTATTACTTATAAAATTTATTTATTACTTATAAAATTTAATATTTTGATTTCTTTGATATTAATAAATCTCTTATATGAATCAAAATGAACTTACACTTTATTATCTTACGTACTTGGTAGTATTATTGACTCTTCGGATTTGATATACATGCCTTACTAACTTTAATATACTAATGAATAAATAGAATCTTTTATCGATGTCAAATAAGTCTAACTTGGAGATGTTAGAAGAATTACTTGATGAAGTATAAGCAGTAATGCAATATACTTTAATAAATTTAGAAGAGAATAAAATGTAAATAAATGAATATGGTAATATGATTAATATAATAATGTAAATAATGTAAATAGTATAATTTTTTTAATATAAATAATGTAAATAGTATAGTATATATCATTTATTTATTGTCTAAACTTCGTATCCTTATGACGATTTTATAATTTTATTTAAAATTGATAATCCGACATACACTATATATTGTTTTTATTTGAAATATTATTAAATTAAAAACAATATAAAATAAAAAGTAAATGGTATAAAACATAGTAGATTAAGCAAATAATATAATTGGAACTGCTAGTTCTTTAATGAATATTACAGGAAGAGATAATCTAAAATATGCATTAAAATAAAGATATTCTAATTAAATATTCTGTCGTAGAGAACTATTTAATAAGTAATATGAGTATACTTTAAGCTTTAAGATAACTCTTGATATTTCTAATTAGGTTAATATCATATAGGAATAACTTGATAATCTATCTATTAAATATTCTAAAGCTAAGTTTAATACTATACAAGTCATATAATCTGATATAGAAATTCAAGAAGATTGGTAAATGGATTATATTATGTAAATACTAATTAATAAATACAAAAAAAGATTCGTATATGCTATTTAGACTAAGAATATTATGACAATAGCATATATTTAAAAGAAAACTCCTGATGAAGTAAGTCATATAAAGATGAAAGTATCATTTGACTAATTTATTGAAAATGGAAAATATTTGTATACCGGATATTTATGATATACCTTTATTTATATTTTTAACATGGAAAGTAACACTATAGATTTGTCAAATACGAACATATTGAATATACCATAAGATATACATAAACATGAGTATATTTAACATATTTATTTATCATAAAATAGAATTGAGAATATAACTAACTTAGATAGACTTTAAACATTACTAACTTTGGTACTAGATGATAATAGAATATCTAAAATAGAAGGTCTCGATAAGTTAATATAGCTATTACATATTAACTTATCAAGTAATAATATAATGAAAATACAGGGTCTCGATTCTCTCGTGAATCTATAAACATTGATATTAAGTAATAGTAAGATTGAAAAGATAGAAGGTCTCGATTCTCTCGTGAATCTATAAACATTGATATTAAGTAATAATAAGATTGAAAAGATCGAAGGATTTGATATGCTTGTGAATATAAGAGAACTATACTTAAACAATAATTAAATTTAAGAAATAAAAGGACTCGATAATCTATAGGAACTTGAAATACTAGTATTAGACAATAATCGAATATCCAAAATCGAAGGACTAGATACTCTTGAGAATTTAAAAGAACTATACTTGAATGATAATAGAATATCCAAAATCGAAGGACTCGACAATATAAGATTGAAACATTTAGAATTAAATAACAATAAGATTACGAAACTCGAAGGACTTATGAAATAATAAAGATTAGAATATCTATATTTATTTGGAAATGACATATAAGTTCTGAATAATATAGATAGACTTATAAGAATATACTCATTGAAGTTAGATTATGATAAATTATAGTTTATAGGTACAAAAAATAGTATGATACTACGTGATATATTCTAAAATGAATAAATCTAAAATGTCTATGTGAATTTAAATACTCTAAGAATACTACATATACATAATATAAAGTATGAAGTAGTATAAGAAGATAATTGGGTAAAAGATTGGATAAAATATGCTACTATATTGATTAGAAATACTTAAATAACAGGTAATAAAAACTATGTCTTTAAAGTAATAGATGAATACGAGTAGTCTAAAAAGAGATTAAAATACTAATCTTTTAATACTAAAGAAATATTCGGTAAAACTAATAGAGTAGAAAAGTTACATGATATTACCGAAAGATACGTATGAAAATGACAATTTATAAATAGATAATCTATGGTATTCTAAACCTTTATATTGTATCAATGAAAAGTTTAATAATCAATGAATTTTAGGAATTCCCATATAATATTGATGGAAAAGAATATACACTATTGGTAGTAAAGAATGTTCCAGTAAATCTTAAAGTCATAAAAGAATAGTTTCCGAATTTAAGAACTTTATGTTTAAATAATAATAATTTACATAGTATGACAGAATTATCGGGGCTACAACATCTTACAAGCTTATATATGGATAATAATCATATTACTAAAATACAAGGAAATCTTGACTTAGTATAGTTATCTTTAAGAAACAATAAAATAACAGATATGAGCGGGGTATCATAATATCCTAATTTGAAATCATTGGATCTTACAGGAAATTAGATTACAAAGATACAAGGATTAGAACATATATATGATATGGATGGAATATACCTTAATAACAATAATATTATTGATATTCAAGGTATAATGCATATGAAGAACATTTGTAATCTTTATTTGATAGGAAATAATAATTTATATCCGAATAAATACTAATAGTTCATCAGATTAAATAAGAAATGTAAGAACTTGTAGATTCCCGAAAAATGATATTTTTGTCGAAAAATGATATTTTTGTCGAAAAATGATATTTGTTTATTCGTATATACTGATATTTTTAAATTAAATTAAAATAATAAAATAATAGAATAATAGAATAATGTAAACATTAGAATAAGTATATAATAAACTTTAGACTCATTTCTAAATAAACATTAGAAAAGTTCTAACCAAATATAAAGATTCCTTTGTATCCGGATCATCATTATTATGGGCATTAGAACCTAATGAATGGGTACCAGGTGATATGGATATATATGTACCAGATAATGAAAATCCTGGATTATTTGAATTAATGGATGATCAAGGATACGAATATCTATACGATTGTGATCATACTAATTATAACGATAAATATATAGTTCATACTTTTAGTAAAGGAGATAAAAAAGTATAATTCGTATTTTACGATAAAAGAGATTATTTAAAATCAGATCTCAAAGGAACAGATTGTAAGTTGTATCCATATTCAATGGATTCGACATATACCGGAGACAAGAAGTTGTTATTTTAAAATATACAATTAACTAAATATGAAAGACTTTTAAAATACAAATCTAGAGGGTATACAATATAATACTATAAGAATGATTTGCCATTCATAGAAGATGAAAAAATACTTGAATTCATAGAAGAGAATGGTGAATGGATAAAAGGAACATGTACAATATGTTGGGTCAATACATTTAATGATCTATAATGTAATCACTTCGTATGTAGATCTTGTATAAATGATTTTAAATAAAATAATGATATACCTTAAGATGAATACTTTTGTCCTATGAGATGTCATAAGTAATGATTTTGTTTATTATATTTTTTATGGGTTAATAATAAGTTAAAGATGTAGAAACTAATCATGTTTAACGTAAAAATATGTAACTTATTGAGATACGAGGATTAAGTAAATATCCCAATCTTACATACTTAGATTTGAGTCACAATGATATTACAAAGATCCGAGGTCTAAGTACTCTTACAAAATTAAAACACTTGAATTTGAGCAATAACAATATAAAATAAATTTAAGGATTGGATAACTTAACTAACCTAGAATATCTTTATTTAGAAAACAATTAAATATAGAAGATTAAAGGATTACAAGAATTAGTGAATCTAAGATATTTGATATTAGACTTTAATTAAATAATAAAAATAGAAGGTCTAAATAACTTACGAAGTTTAGAATCATTGAGTCTATATTAAAATGGAATATATGAACTTTCCGGATTACGTAATTTACCTGAATATGTAAAATAGAAAACTCTCAAAAATATAAATTTAAATAATAATCAATTAGTAGATATGAATGGTATATAAGAATTCATAGCATTAGAATGTTTATTTATGAACAATAACTTGATATACGATATAATTTGTTTAGGATAACTTACATAATTAGAGTATTTGAATCTAGGGAATAATTGCATAAGTAATATAGAAGGTATATTAGAACTAAAGAATATAAGATAAATACACTTACATAATAACAAGTTAAGTAATGTAAATGGTATACAAAAGTTGCATACATTAGAAATGTTAAATATTAAAGGAAACAGTGTAAAGTAGAGTAAATATCTTTATTTCGATGGTCCCGAATAAGAAATAAAATGATAATATTTATTCGATACATAATAAAGAAGAGCGTATTAAAATAAAAATGATAGACTTATCTAAATTTAATCAAAATACTATATAATTGGACTTATCCAATAAAAATATTACTCATGTTACTAACATTGATAAGTTAATCAATTTAGAATGTCTGGATCTAAGTAATAATAAGATTAAAAGTATCAAAGATATACAAGGTATTGATAAACTAAAGAACTTAGAATAGTTGTATTTGTAATATAACTAGATAGAATGTATAGAAGGTCTTGATATACTTGTGAATTTAGAAATACTATAGATAGATACAGATTATGTAAAACAAATAAATTCTTGTAATCAGACAATATGTATCTAAGATTACAAGAATGAAATATAAATAGATTATAAAACATTGGAATACTTAGATCGAACATAGTAGTGTTTTCGTATAATAGATTCAAGTAAATGGTTATAGTTTGGTATAATTGTAGTAATACGTGATAAAAAATAATGTAATATGACAAGATTTCTTATCAAAAATAGATTAAAGTATATTAGTCTAAAACATTAGGCCAAATAATATAAATAATGTAAGAACTACTTTCGAAAAGAGAAAGCATATGAATTATTAGAGCTATTAATATGATTCACATAGTATCATATATTGGAATATCCTTCGGAGGATTTATATCTCTTACTTTTGTTTATTAATTTCTTACTACATTCAACAATATGGTAAAAAATAAAATAATGATTATTAGAAGAAGTTACCATATACTATAGTTTATGATCTTGTATAAGTACTATAACATTTCGGTAACCAATATTTCTATACAGGATTCTTAAAAATATATATCGGTACCTAAATTATTGAATTAGAATGTCCATAATGGTAGTCCGGTTCTTCTAATGATTCCTTGACAATTAGCTTACTTTTCTAATTAATAAATATCATAAATATACGGTAACTATAATGCGAGATCATTATTTAGACAATCTAAGAAATCAGTTACTCTATCAGACTATGCATACAAACATTTATAATAGTCATTGAAAAAGAACTATAAATATACACATCTATCCGATCTTAGACTACAATCTTAAACTAATTATTCTGCTAGATCTCTTTATTATTATAGTTAAATATAGAAGAAATCATTATTGTAATTATTGAAACTTAGAGTACCCGTAGATAGTACAGAATAAATTAAATACAAGTTTACGGATATTAAAAATATTGCAAGAACATAAGTAATATTACTAATTTTCTTGGATAATAGACCTATGAATGCTACTATGTACAATAACATTTATCCTATTATGAGTATCTATACTACTTACAATGATAAAGAACTTATATAATCAAAGTAATTCTTGTATTCATTTAATAATTGATTAAAACCATCTAATTATACAACATTTAAAATACAAAGTATGAAAAGTAAAGATAGGATACCATAGAAACATATGTAAATAAATAATATCATGTAATCTTTTACTTTTTTATTACAATTGAACTAGAATGTTTACAAAAGATTAGTTTCGAAATCTTTCTATTTATCTACTGGTTTAGATTAAGCAAATGCAATAATACCGTCGATCATTAATATAATTGATTCATACTTAATTAATACTCATATAAATTAATGCATTATGAATTACTTTATTATCTTCTGGATTTTTATTACTAAAGAATTGCTAATGTACATCAAATGTAAGATCTCTTACTTTATCGGTAGCTAGTAATATTGGATTATCGAACTTATAGTACACATCGCTTACTTTGTTTTATTCGTATTTGTATTTTTATCTAAATCCGATCATATATTTTTGTAATTCTTATCTACTTATACTTAGATTTACTTTATTCCAGATAATCTATTCATATTATATTTTATTTGTAGATTTCTATTTACTCAAGTAATTTACTTTATGATATTAGAACATATTCAAGAATACATCGACTTATTATTACTATAATTTATCTTCTTTTGATTCTTTTTAAATTTATGAATTTATGTATTCCGAGAAAGTCATCTAATTCTAATCATAATAGAACATTGATTCCGGTAACATATAGAAGTTAATAACATTAGAAAAATATAGTTATCCGAAATTATTAAACATATCAATCAGAATATATACATTTAGATTTGTATCCTCTTTGGTTTTAGATCCAAATAATGAGAATGGTGGAAGTAATCCTATTGCATCTTTTAATCTCCTAAATATAGATCTTTATGCTTTTGGAAATTCCAATTTAGACTTATACTATATTTCATTATTCTCATCTAATGCGGACATCAAATCTTGATTTTTCTTTTGAATATCTTGAATTACTACATTCTAAATATGTTATTTTTACTTTACTTATGTATCTAGACTAAGTTTAAACAAATGATTTATATAATCTACGTCTTCTTAATTGCCTTGTAAATACTTATATGATGTATCTACTACTTTCTTAACATCATTTGTATTAATAGAATATTACTTATACTCCATTTTGTCCATAAATTATATGAAAAATAATAAATTCGATATGCTCGGAATTTTATTCGAGGATAAATATTTAGTCATGGATTTTTAGTTTATCTAATATATTTTATTATCATGTTCGATCATACACTTATTATTTTATTTTAGCAACATACACTATTAATATGTAGTAAATCCTATGAATACAGAGTTACTCATATGTTGTATCTATGATACGTTGAAGTCATCTAATTATGATATTACTTTTTCGTTGGTATTCTAGTAAATAAAAACTATTTGTCTCGCATTTATTTTTACTAGTATTTCAGTATAAGAAATAAGTATTCTATTGAGATTATTAAGTAATTAATTATACATTTCAGGAACATTCTAATATCTTACTTCTATGTTATCATATTTGGATAATTACTTTATTAATTCATAAAATACGTATTCTTATTGTACGTAGTAATTACTATTAGTTGCGGTCGCAACATATATGATCTCTATATTACGTCCTGTAGCATATTAGTCTCTTATCTATTTGTATAATATCATAAAAAAGTCATACTTATAGAATAAGAACTCTTCGCTATGTAAGAATTATCTGAACATTTCATTCTTATGTCTCAATATACTCATTTACTACGGATACCTATTAATCTAATTTATTCTTACTTTAATATCTGCATATGATACTACATTAATATCGGGTCCTCCTTATAATAAGTTACGTAATGTATGATGATCATTTTCTTTTATTTTAGTATCTTTCAGGTACAACATTATGACATAAAATATATACATGCAATCATTTTCATACATAAGTCCTATCATAACATCATTGTACTTCTTTATTGCTTATGCCAATAACTATTAAAAGTTAAAATAATAATATTTAGGTGTCGGTTATATAACACTTACTAGGTCAGATTATATTTATTATATGATTTACATATGAAATATAAATATCGTAAATCATATTAAGGTCTTTTGCATTTCTATTTATACTATTATGTCCTCATTTATTTGTATTCTATGATTTTTATCTTTGGATATTTGTTCTTTTAGTGTATAAATAGGATATTCTGACTTATAGACTTATATGATTCTATACTTATCATAATCTGGTAATGTTTCATTGGTTATTAATATTCTATCATTTATTATGAAATGTTTAGATTATGGATTAAAAAAGTATAATTATTTATTTTAAATGTAATATTGCAAGGCATTAAAATGTGTAATAGTAGTGTTCCTAGAGTTTATAGTACTAATATCATTTTAACATATTACTATATTATTTTCATTCTTGAGAAAATTAAGTATGATATTCTTTACGATTCTCTTATTTTTTACATTCAATATATTATCTACTATGTATACATTACCAGAAGTATATATACTTATTTCTATACTTTTATTGTTTACTAAATTTTCTGATACTTATCTTCTTAGACTTATAATTTATCTTAATATGTTGAATATACTCTATTTTTTAGTTTTTACATATTTCATCATATTCTCATTATTAGCAATGAATCTATTATAATTCTTGACATTTTGTATAGATATAGTATAGTTAGTAAATTAGGATACATAATTAAAGTATTGGTCCTCATAATCTTCTACGACATAATAAGAATAATCATCATTTATGAATTAAATAATATTCTTATCTTCTATTGATATGTATTTTTATTTAAATAATTTATGACTAAATGCGGTTTAATTGTTATTCTTGGTAACATACAAATCATTGTTTATTTTAATGTATTCATCATCCGGACTATATATAATGAAATTAAGTTTGTAATCATTTATTAATTGATAGAATATTCTTGAATCTAATATTTGTTATATTTATGATCTTTGTATGAGTACAATTATTTGATATTAAGTGTTATATTTTTACATTAACAGATATATGTCTACTAAGTTCTAGTATGTATATATTATGAATTTTTACCATAATCTTATACTTGATTCTAGAGTATTATAAAGATCTTAAATATGGTATGAATGTTTGAATCTCTACTAAAATAACTATGTATTCAAAGTAATTGATTTTTATACTTAATCGGGTTCATATGCTAAACTTATTGTAATATCATCTCTTTCGAACTTTCTCGTATTGTACATTATTCTTATGTTAGGATCTTCTACAATAAAGAAGTTAGTGATAAGACTAGAATATTCGTCTTTTGGTTAAACATTCTTTTTTACATCATATATCACTATCATTAATTTTTATTCGGGATCCAAGTAATCTTTTATAAAGTTAGGATTATTGCTATATAGATATTATCTCTTTTGAATATTATTTAATTTATCGACTTAATATTGTTTATTTTCATGTGTAATATCATAATAATTAGGTCTATACAAGAATTTTATTAATGTTTCCATCAATTATTATTCGTTGCTATATTTACTTTAATTTTGAACATATTATATTTTAGGATAATCTAATATATTAATATATATGTTCTTATAGAAGTATTTTAAGTGATCATAATATTTATTATTCATAAATAACTCTAAATTATAGTATTATAACACATTGTTTATGAAGTAGATAAGTTTATTATTATCTTATTCATAAATTAAAAAGAATTCCTTATAGTATGTATTATCTATAAATAGGTCCTTAATTACTGGGTTCTTATCGAATTATTATGTTATTTCATCCGAAATATACTAAAACGCATAATGAAATAAATAATCTAAATTTTCGTAATAATACTTTTCTAATGATACATTTAAATTCTTAATAGAATCATACAATATTATCTTTTCTTCTTAATTCGTAATATTATCTATATCATTACGCACCTTCTAATATTATTGATACTATTAATAATTTACAGTTTTATTTATCATTTCGTCTTCATATCCTTCGCTTTTGAGAAAAGATATAAGTTTTGAAGGATTTATAGACTATTATTTTTCATAATAATTTATAGTAATATTCTATATATTTTAGAGTTATTTATTGATATTATAACGTATTTGTTCTATCATATGTATAAAAGTAATTTTTATTAATTGAATTTTATTAGACTCTTGTCGTTTTTAGTATTATAAATACATGTATTACTTTGATTACTAGACTACTAATAAGTACAATCCATAAATAGAAAAACAAATGATGGATGTGTATCCACATTATTCTAAACTAAATAAAAAATAAAATACTAGATATAGATAGATATATGATGATGCTACTAATTCGTACAAATAATACTTTGGAATAAATGACTAATATGAGATAGTACATTATGCATAGGGATTCACAGGATGCATTTATATGTTATTACATTTCATTGATTAGTTATCTTAATAATATGATAAGTTAAATATATTCATAAGTAAATATGAACATAATAGTAATATGCTACCATTTAAGAAATATAATGTTTAAATATTAGGAGATGATCAAATAGATAAGATAGAATTTAAAGATTTCGAATTTTACTTTTTCAGTTTATCTATTTGTTCTAATGTTACAGGACGTAAGATAGATATTCCATATATACCGAAGAGATCAAATATATTTGTAAATATAGATGCTTGTGCATACGTACATACATATAGATTAGATGTAAGTAAGTATGATAGTATTATATTTTCAGGACATAAGTTTTATGGTGGAATTGGTACTTCCGGAGTAATGATCATAAAGAAAGATAGAATATAAGGTATAGAACCATATAATCTCGGAGGAGGAGTCATAATAAAAGATTCAGGATAGATAGATTATGATAATATGATAGTATGCGGATCATCAAATACATTATCATATATTAAGTTAGCTAAATGTATACAATAGAATATGAATAATGAATAATATGTAAAAGATTAAATGATTAGAAATATAGAGATTATCAAGTAGTTCGTATAAGGACAATAATATAAGAATCTTAAATTGTATGTAAATTAATATACTGTTATGGTAATATTCTTATTATTTTCGGATAGAATAGATGAAATATATAAGTATTTACAAGAGTGTAATATTGTATGTCGTAAAGGTAATAACTGTAATTATCTACATTCGATAAGACATAAGAATCGTAAGTGGATAAGATTCTCTGGATCATATCTTACGACCCAATAAGAACTCCAATACTTATTCAATAAAATATAAGAAATAGATAACTTATTATGATTAAAAATGTAATAATCTTAATAAGTTCTTAATATTTCAGTAATTAAATTTATTTCCATGTATACTAAAGAACAGATAAATGAATTGATTCGTATAGTAATGTACTCTTAAGACAATAAACATGTTAAAGAATAAATACTTTAATTTTTAGAATGGTATTATTCATAACTCATTTGATATTATGAAATTTTATGTATTCGAAGAAATTATTTATTTATTTACAATAATATTCTATTTTATCATGTATAACTCTATACACATCATCTTCTGGTAACTCATCTATGAATGTTTTAATATCTTAATTTTAATAGGTATCTTATCCGGTAATATTATTTATTATTCTAAAACAATCTATGAATACCTAATTAGTAAAATAATTAAAGTTTATTTATCTTATCAATATATACTTCCTGTAATCATCGAATTATAGTTTGAATGCTAATGATAATAAGTTTATGTTATATCCATTGTTCAAAAGTAACATTCTCATATCCTATAGTTTATCAAAAGTCTAATATTCTAGTATATCTTCAAATGTCTAAGGTATAAATGCTTCTTTTGTAGGTATCTTGGTATACTATTTTAATTTCTACACGAAGTATGAATCTTATTTAATTTTGGAAACTAGAGTATCATAAAGTACTAATTGTTAAAAATCATAAGTACTTTTATCTTATATTTATACTAATTTTATTTAATAAAAACTACTATTGTTACGATTAAATAATTTTAAATTTACTGATAGAATACATAAATCTAATAAATTCTACTCTAATGTTTTAGGATTAATATCATCTAGTAAGTTATTAAAATTTATTATGTATGATTGACTTGGTACATTCTATGTTATTATCTTATTCAATTATGTATGATAATAATTATCGAACTCTTATATTTTATTTTATTCTCTAAGTTTCTATGTCTAATCATAAAGTTATTTCTATACCAATTAAATTAGAATATTATTATTGGTAATTATTAATTTGTTATTATCAATAATATCATCTATATGCTATATTATGGTCTTATGTTGATTATTATCGTCTTATTATTGTATACTTATCTTATTCAAATATATTTCTCCTTGTAACATAATATATTAGTATTAATCTTAATCTATATTGATCTTAGATAAGAACTCCGATATCAAAGACATATGAAATTATTACTAGGAATCTTATTCATTCTTTTAATACTATATTGGTATATCATACATTATATCTTATTATGACATTCCATAATCTACTACTTCGGCGGGAGGCATTCTTAATATATTTACATTATTTCCTCTAGTATATTCTTCCAATGCTTACTTTTGTTCTTATGTAAATAATCTTTCTTATTTCAAGAACATATCATATATATTCTTTTGTTAATCTACAAATTCTTTAGCATACTCTTCTTTACGAGGATCGGATTATCTGAATACTATATCAATAAATGCATCTACGAATATTTCATTATCGTATACTATTGCTTGATGTCTAATAAAATTATGATAAATCTATTTGGATACCACATTATATTATTTTATATATTTTTTCAAGAAATTATTTGGGATTGTAGTATACAAGATATTCTACAAAGATATATTGTGTATCATACCTATTTACTTGTATGATTCATTGAAATACTTTAACATTTCATTAAATAGTTTCAAAAGTTCTTTGTTATTATTCTATACTGCTATGAATTCATTTAGGGCTATCTATTCAATGAATCCATATTATTCTAATATTATTTCTATCATACCAGAATCTATTAATTAATACAATATTCTTGATATCATCTAATTATTCTTATTGTATAGTAATTAAATTTGTTAACTAGTATACATTAAGTTAGTATTATTGTATTTAGTAGTATCTTCTATAAACTTATTTATTTATTCTACTCTATGTCTATGTTATGCTCCTAAAATATCAAATATAACATTATCTATAGCTTCGGGATCCAAATAATATGCTAAGAATTACTTATTTGTATTCTTGAATTCTTATTCGGATAACTATGTATAGAATTACTGAAACTAATCTTTGATATGAGAATTTATCTTTTTTAATATCTAATATATTTCATCTTATATTATTTTCACTTACTCTATATGATATGATTTCTTGTATTCTGAGTAAAAATACTTGACCGTATTATCATCTTGAATATCCTAATACAAATATATTTTATTTTAGTCATATTGTTCTTACTTGATTTCTGGTATTTTTAACTGTTACAAAGATTTAATTTAGGGATATTCATGTACTAATGCGTACTTATTTACAAATGATTAGATTTAATTATTTATTTATTCTATTCCGCTTTATCCGTATTTTTGTTCCATATTATTTTTTAATTTTATGTATTGATCCAATATATTCTATTCTTTTTATTCTTATTTGTAATCTTCTAGGGAATACGAATCTAGTAATTTAAATATGATAGTCTACAATTGATTACTATCTAGAGTATATTACATGTTAAAGTACAAATACTAGTATATATCTAATTATTGTTCCTCTATAGAATTTACTATATCATCTAGAGATATACATACTCCGATACTTACTAATTTCTATATTATTTTAAGTTTCTTTTGTTAATCTTCTTTGGAAATCAATAAGTTTTATATCGGATATATTCTATTAGAATTTGCTACATTGAAATTCTATATTTTTTATTAATTTTCATTTATGAATACTTACAATTGATCGTAATCACATAACATTAGTATATCAAAAAACTTATTTATTAACATTTATTAATCCATAGTAAAGTGTTTGTATAAAATAATAGTATGATTTTAATAGCCTTATGGCGATTTAATTTAAAAATGAAGTAATTAGACTATCGATAATCTTATAATTAAATGTATTATTGACTAATATAAATGATATAAAAACTTAACGAATAATACAATATTGACTTTAAATTCTTGTTGTATTGTTGTCCTGAATCATATATTTCGGGATCAACAATACTTTCATTGTTAGATGATACTTCTACGTTTTAACCTGATGATATTGATATATTTATATCTTTGAGATACAAAAATAAAGAAAGTATAAGAGAGTACTTATCTTATCATGGGTACAAATAGAATAGTGCAAATAGAAATAATAGAGCATATGAACAATAAAATTTTATAGTATAAGATTGGATTAATGATAAATAATAAAAAATATAATTGATTTTTAAGGATAAAGTAATATTCGATTTCAAAGAAATACATAGTAAGCTATATTCGGATAGAATAATAAAATAGTATAATAATGATAAGATACTTACCTTATAACTTTATTGTCCTATTGTAAAAATAGAAAGAATATAAAAATATTAATCTCGTGGATATACTATCAAATACAAAGAGAAAGAATTAAAATATATAACAGATAAAAACATAAGATAATATATTGTAGATAAATGTACATGTATACCGGATGAGACTCTTATATTTAATGGTAATTAATTAACAGTATTATTGCCTAATGATATAAGTATCGACAAATTAATAAAATATAAATCCTAGAAATACGAAATAAAATACTATAAGAATTAACTTAATAAAATCAAGGATCAAGAACTAATAGAATTCTTCGAAGAACAATGTTCATGTCTATATGATACTTGTTCTATATGTTTAAATAGTACCATGAATACTTTAAAATGTATGCATTTCGTACATATATCTTGTCTAAACAAATATAAGGAATCTAATAGACTAAATAAAGATGTAAAATATTGTCCAATGAAATGTCATATAGAATAATGACTAGTCCCAGGATCGACATATATGATTTTCCAATACCAAGCATGCATATTAAATAGTATAGTAGTTTCTATAAATATTATATTAATAGGTGCATATCGTATCATATGAGATACATGATTTAATATTTAAGGATTTGTCATTTTATTTATTTATTTATTTGAATATTATTAAGTACATATACTTGAAAATATTCAAATTTATCATCGCGGAAACTAAATATTTTTATATTAAATATATGGTATCATATACTAAACTCATACAATGTAAGAACTATTAAAATAATACGATCCTAAAACTACTACTTCTATTTTAATTAGAGATACTCATATCAATACTATTGAAGGATTAGAAGAATATGTTAATCTTGAAGTATTAACATTGGTACATACATAAATTAGGAAAATAGAAGGACTAGATAAATTAGTAAATTTAAAAAGTCTATATTTAAATAATAATAACATATCAAGGATCGAAGGACTCGATAATCTTTTAAACTTAGAATATCTATATTTAAATGATAATAATATATCAGAAATATAAGGTCTAGATAAATTAATAAACTTGAAATAGTTATGTCTAGATAAAAATAATATATCAAATATTAGGAATCTTTAAAATTTATAAAATCTATAAAATCTTACTTTATCATGTAATAATATAGGTACTATCGAAGGACTAGATGATAACAAAGAATTATCCTCATTAAATATTACTAATAATCCAATAACATATTTAGGATCAGAACTAAATCATTTGACTAAATTAAGTACTTTATACATGGAAGATTTAAAATTAACAAAATTAGAAGTCGATTTCAATATTCCAAATTTGAATTGGTTATCTATAGGTAATCTCAAAGTATAAGATCTTTCATGTTTATCGAATCTTAAAAACCTCAGACATTTAATGATGTAGAAAAGTCATGTACATGATATTGATTTCCTCTAATAAATTTAAAACTTACATACTCTAGATATTTCTTATCCAATAAATAGACTATCTACTAGAATTACCTAATCTTAAATGGCTTTCTATGATAGATGTAAAAGTTCATATATAAGATATAAAACATTTAGAACGTGTAAGAATAGCATAGAATATCACTATCGAATAATGATTTAAAGAAATAATATATTTTTATTTAAATCATAAACAAATATCATTGTACTTAAATTAGTGTCCTTCGTACATGTAATTATATTGGACCATCTATATATTATCCATTTTGAACTTCGTGATATTACATGGATTTACTTTTTTATCATAATGTATCTTTCCTTCATCGAGATTAATTTCTATAGTATTGTCTATATAATTGTAAGTTATTTTCTCATCATAATATTTCAAGATATGAGGGAATCTAGAACTTTGATGGAACATTTAAAAGTTATTACATGTAAATATTCCTTTACATTTCTCAGTATTAATGATAAATAAGGATGATCCAAAAGTTTCATCAGATCTATATATTACTTCATCCGAGCATATCAATATATTCTCACCAGTCTCAGTATTCTCATAATAGTGTACTTATCCAAGTTATACTTCATGTATTGATTCGTTAGTATAACATAGTTAAAAGTCTATTACTTTCTTATCCAGTTTCAAGTACTAATTAATATAATTAATATAATGCATGAACTTACTATTCGTATCTTATTTTTGATCGAAAATGTTAATATTATATTATGGTCTTACACTAGTAATTTAGAATTATCCTATTTCGAGTATGCTATTAGAATACATGATATTATCCTTTTGATATTGAATCATATCATATATTTTAGTCTACTTATCTATATTCTTCTTAAGTAATTTTTATTTTTGATCTATCATTTCATTTATCTTATCTTATGATATAGAAATTACTTATTCGGTATGATCTATATGAGTATCCATACATTCATAACATATTATATCATTACATTACATACAATATTGTTTAATAGGATTATCACAATGACATAAATACTTAGTATCAATATATTCTTTTATCTTTTTCTTATGAAGTATCATTTTCATTACTTCTTTATCTATTTGTGGATCTTCGGAATTTGCACATTCTTTACATATTCTAGTATTATTCATACGAACACAAGGATTCTACTTAGTATATTCAGAAGAACATTATAAACAATCCATTATTAATTTTAACAATATAATTTAATTAATAATGAAGTAAAAAATATATAGGATATACAATTTATTTTCATTGATACATTTTTTAAAATATTTTTGATTTATGACATGAAAACGGACAATACAGTTTATTATTATATTCCGGATGTGTTAATCTATACATATCTTAACAGTCTCTATGTACCAGATGTCCACATTGTATTACCATATCATTTAATTTGGTATAACAAATAACACATTTTCCTAATATCTTTTCTTTTAATTCATCATCTATTTATTATGTTTCTTAATTAGTTATTCTTATCATATTATGTTTTTTATCGTCTTCTGGTAAATCTAATCCATGTTCGAGTATCTTGAATTTATGATCAAATAATCTCACATATGCTGATGTAGTGATCCATATTTCTACTTTTTCAGGTTTTAAAAGTATTTATTCGAGAACACTTTTATTAGTAGAGAATACAGTTACTAGTCTAAAAGAGTCAATCTCTAATTTAAAATTATCCAATTAATCTAATTCTTATCCGATCATTTATATAGGATTACCTTTTACATTCAAAATTTATATTTTAGTATTTCTAATATCCGATAGACTACTAATATTATTATTTTCGAGAATCAGAACTAATAATTTCTATAATTTACTTATTCCTTCTATATCTTCTATTTTATTATTTTTAATAGTCAATACCATTAATTATTTAAATTACAATGTATCTTTTATGCTAGTTAGATTATTGTTCACTAACTCCAATTAATTAATTTAGTTTATTTTATCTAAAATTTTATTAGGATCAAATTCTTTATCATGAATTGTATACTTGTAAAATTATCCTTTTTATTTGGTTATGTCTATATATTATTATTCTAATCCTTTTTATCTTTGATTAAAAATCAATGCTTCTCCTTAGGACGATTTCAATATTTCGAAGTTTATCTAAGGTCCATATGCCTTTATAGTATCAGAAGTTATTGTTATAGCGATCCACTCAGGATCATCCAATATTAAATGTGCTATCTTAGGAGATTTAGTATGTAAAAATTTTAATTTGTTTATTTTTAATTATCTTAATTTAGGCATCTTATCAAGTTACCAATTTAAGTTTTGTACGAGAGTATTATCTAAGCGCAATACTTCTAGATTAACCATATTCAATAGTAATTTTAAATTCTTGAAATTAGTACCATTGAGACTCAATTATTTTAAGTTAGTATATTTTGATAAATTATCAAATTACTCAATATGATTATGATCTAAATATAATGACTCAATATTTTATGGTATATTTTCGATTATTACAATATCATTACGATTCATATTTAGTTCTTTCAAATGTTTGAGATTTTCAAGATTTTCGATTTTTTTAATTTTATTATATTCTACATCCAATGATACTATATTAGGAAAATGCTATAATATATTAGGATCTAGATGAGTCAATCCTATATCACTCATATCTAGTCTATTAATATGACTATAATCCTTTTCTCCTAAATTTTATAACATATTTCGAGTCACTTTAAGTTTATTGACTGGTTCCATTTTAGTATTATAAAAGTATTAGTATATATTTAACAAATTTATTTGTATTAAAATCATGTCTTATTTTATTTAATTGTGAATTTCGGATCAAGAAGTCGTAACTTTAAGTGATTAGTGTAATATCAAAGAATTATACTTTGTCGAGAAAATAGAAAAATTAAGTAAACTCATAAAGTTAGATTTAAGATGGAATGACATATGTAGAATATGATATTCTACAATTAGTCACTATCAAGAGTATATTACATATTAAAGTACAAATACTAGTATACTTCGAATGACTATATTATGTTATCCGCAGATATGCATATTCATACGCTTACTAACTTCTATATTATCTTAAGTTTTAGATTGGATATATTGAAATTCTATATTTTTATTGATTCTCATTTATGAATACTTAGAGCCACTTTCGTACTCGAATGATCATAAAAAAGTAATATATTGAGAATCTACCAATATTAAGCCCATTACCCAAACAATTATATTCTTTAGAGTATCTCGATTCTAATAGTACCAGAGTTAATATCACTCTATGATATAGCAGTATTGTTATAAGTCATCTTCTATTTTTATTATTATTTTTTGATTTGAATATTAGTAAGTATATACATTATCAATATTCAAATTACTAGTAATCATACATCTCCTAAAACTATCTTAGTTCATGACATCTATTAGGACAGAATAGTCTACCAATAAATATAGGATGGTGAATTCTTTATTTATCCTAGCATTCCTGATGAGATAAATGTCCACACTAGAGTATCATATCATTTGATTCAGTCAAACATATTACACAATCTCCATATACCTTATCAATGAATTATTGACTTTAATAGTATGGATTATCTTCAGTTTCTTAGTTTGTGATTTTAATCAGATCATAATGAGGGTGCTTAATTGGAAGATCTAATCCATGTTCGAGTACCTTTAATTTGTAATGAAGCAATCTTATAAATCCGGATCTACTAATCCATACTTCCATAGGACCTTAAAAAATTAATTATTCGAGAATACTTAAATTAGCGGATAGTACCACCTCGAGTTTATCATAATCGACTTTTAATTCTTTCATATTTTCAAATTAATCTAATTCCTGACCTATTACTTTTATGGGATTACGTTTGATATTCAAGTATTTTATATCAGGTACATATCTGAGATCCGAAATACTATCAACCTAATTTCCTTCTATATTAAGTTGTATCAATTCTTGGAGTTCTTATATTCCTTTGATATCAGTAAGTTTATTATCATTTATATTCAAGATAGAAAGGTTTCTCTTGAATCTCAATACTGGTTCAATACTAGTCAAATTATTATTAATCAATGTCAATATTCCCAATGTATCCTTATTGTACTAATTAGGATTGAACTCTTAATTTTCAATAGTATATTAATCAGTCCAATGTTAATCTACTCCTCTGAGTATTTAAGTATATTTATCATACGCATCTTCCATCTACTCATTATGCAATATCATCATATCATCAAACTATTCTACTTTGAATTTTATAGTTCTTCCATAAGCTCTTATTGTGTCAATATTCACCATTATCTTTTTCCAGTATGGCTTATCGAGTACCAAATGAGCAATATTATAAGAGAAAGTGAAAAATTTATATAAAAAATCATAGTTCATATACAATACTTTCAAGTTATCCATTCTATCCAATTAGTACTCTATTCTATTAATTGGATTTCTATGTAGATACAAATACTCTAATTTACTAAGAGGCATTAATGATTCGAGAGTATTAAGTTGTACATTTTCGGCAACAAGAGTTTTCAAATTCTTAAGTTTACGTAATTAATTAAATGATTCATAGTAAAACTTATTATTCGAAATGTTAAGGAATGTTAAACTAGTAGGTAATAAGTCGACTCCTAATTTCCTAAGTCTATTATCACTCAATGATAAATATTCTAGGTTTGTATCTTTCAGACCTTCCAATGATTAGATTCTATTATGATTTAGAGCTAGAGATTTGAGAGTCTTCAATTCTTTAATACATTCTATTTACTTAATTTTATTATTGCTCAAGTCAAGAAAATATATCTCCTTCGCATACTATATTCCATCCATGGATCTAAGTTTATTATTAACTATTTCTAACTCTTCTAAATTAGGATACGCATCGAATAATGATTTATCTAGTCTATCAAGATCATTATCATTCACTCGAAGGCGAATAATGTTATTCGGTAATAACTAATCTATATTTGTTAATCTATTTTCTATCTTTACTAGTATTGGATGGATCATATTGTTATATATAAATGAGAAAATGAAGTATTAGTATTGAAATGATAATATTAGTCTTAGAACAATGCTAGATTATGGATTTAATAGACGAAGTCCATACTGATCCTCTAATACAACATAAGCTGATGTAGATATCCATACTTCTACTTTTTCAAGTCTTATAAGTATTGCTTTATCAGTAGATTATACAGTTACTAATGATCCGACATCCATATAGAATTAAATAAAACAATTATGTTTATGGTCAATATAGATAAACCGAGAATCAATTAATAATCCTATATATCAATAGAACTAGTAGTATATCAATGATAAAATATAGAAGATTAAGTTCGAGGATCATATAATACATGAAGTTTACTATGTTGCATGTTCGAATATTCGAATAAATAACATATTCTCAAAAAAATTTGAAATAGATGATTCATGTAATTCTAATGAATTAACTTAATAAAGTAGATTAAACTATTAAATTCGTGAATCAATATTTGGATTTATCAAGTGAAGTATGTAATATTGTGTTCTCATAATAAAGCAGGAAATAATGATGCTCTGATTATCATACTAAATGATTTATTTATTGGAGTAAACTTATCATTCGTTTTATTTATAACTTCCATGTCTTATTTATTCAATTGTGAAGGTTCCTGTAATTGTGAGTTTTATTCGGATCAAGAAGTCGTAGCTTTAAGTGATTCGTGTAATACCGATATGAGTATCTTATAATGTTTCGATAATATCAAAGAATTATACTTTAGAGATAACTTTGTAGAATAAATAAAAACTTATGATAACATGTTAGATTTAGAAATACTTAAATTAGGAGATAATAGAATATGTAAAATAGAGAAATTAAGTAAGCTCGTAAAATTAATAAAACTAAATCTATAATGGAATAACATATCCAAGATCGAAGGACTTTCTAAACTTGTCAATCTTAAAAAATTAGATTTATCATACAATAATATAAAAAGGATACAAGGTCTCGATAATTTGTAAAGTTTAGAACATCTTAATTTGGGTGGAAATAACATAAAATATATAGAAAAGTTAGAAAATCTATGTACACTAAGATATTTAAATCTACAAGGGAATGACATATCGAAGATCGAAGGATTATCTCAATTGTAAAATTTAGAAGAACTATATTTATCGAATAATAAAATAGAAAAAATATAAGGCCTAAATTATCTTATCAATTTAAGAGTACTTCACTTAAGAAGGAATGAAATCGAAATAATAGAAAATTTAAATAATCTAATATTATTGGAAAATTTAAATTTAGCACAGAATATGATATGTCAAATATAAGGTCTTAGTCATCTATGTAACTTACAATAATTGAACCTTAAGTATAATAGTATATACAAAATAGAAGGACTTAGTAATCTAACTAAATTAAAATATCTAAAACTGTTCTGGAATGAAATATAGGAAATAAAGAATATGGATAATTTAGTAAGCTTAGAATATTTGAATTTAGGTAAGAATTGTATTGTCGACATGACCGGATTATCATAATTACAGAATTTACAAGAATTATATTTGTCATAAAATAACATATATGTAATTACTGGACTTTACAAACTATATGATCTTAGAATACTATCATTGAATCAAAATAATATTGAGTAAATATCCGGACTTACTAATAACATGAATTTAGAAGAAATACATTTATTCTATAATGAAATATAATCAATAGAAGGACTTGATCATATATACGATCTTAAAGTATTAGATCTTAGGGATAATATGATAGAATGTATACCAGATTATTTACAAGATATCGTATTGGTATGAGAATATCAAATAAACAAATCTTTTATCAAATAAACAAATCTTTTATCAATAATTTATTACAAAATAGTTCTATTCTTATTACTCCTTCGTATCTATCTTATACTTTACTTATTATATCTTTATCATCCATGTATACGTATGGCTATACTGGTAATCTTCGTCCATTATCGAATGTCAAATATTATTACCAATCATATTCTACTTATTAATACATTAACTTGGTAAGATTTATTCTTTCGATCTATAGCATATTATCATAGTTTCCCATATATACTTTCTTATGTTCGAACTTACTCATATACTCATCCATTGTCATATCATCATCTTATATATCATCCATTGATATGTACGAAGTATCTTTGAATACATTATTTATATCATTTACATAATAAAGTTAAGATTCCGGAGTAAATATATTATCTCCATGGATCTATATATTATCATTAAATTATTTCAATAGTTCATTATATGTATATTTATTTAGTATAGTATACCACATATGAACTCTATCTTTTGCTCTCGTAGACATCATTTATACGAATTTACCAGATTAGTATTTATTTAATTAGTCAATAGTATATTACATTTATATAATTTGATTATTTTATTCGATTCATATGCAATAAATAAAATAATCAATTCTCATACATCATAATACCTACTGTATAACTACATATGAATCCCATTACTAAGTTATCTTTATGTTTTTCTATTAATTTCTTTAGTAACTAGTGTGCATCTCTTTTATTTTATGTTTCGACCAAATATAATTTAATCTTATTCCAATCGATCTATTATTTTTCGGATTATAACTATTCGCATTTATGATCACTAAAATTTGTATATATTACATATCCTTTATCATTACGTACGTATACGAATGACATACTATATCGTCTTTATTCATATACGTGTAACAAAGTATCTATATCTTGTACTACTATTTTATCAGTAGAATATCCTAACATTCTATTTTATTTATCATAAATGATGTATGAATAATATACGTCAGCAAGTTTCCAAGATATACCAAATGTTAATGTAGAAAGCAATAGACTTCTAATCATATAATGTAGAAAATGATTTTTTTATTATGATGTTCCATTTAAAAAGTAAAAATATTATAATTTATTTTAAATGGAACTAAATATAATTGACAAAGACATAGAATAAATATATCCTATTGAAGGATTAGACAATACTACTACATTGACTATAGATTGTCCTAAAGTATCAAAAATACAAGGATTACAACATATGGTAAATCTTAAATATTTGTAAATTATGAATACTAAGATAGAACAAATAGAAGGATTAGATTCTATGTGTAATAGTCTTAAATAATTGTTTCTAAATAATAATAAAATAATTAATATGAAAGGTCTAAATAATATGAAAAAGTTATAAGTATTAGATCTTTCGGAAAATAACATATAAATCTTACATGTCTTGAATGTAAAAAGTATAGTTAATTTAAATCTAAGTCATAATAAAATATTTAGAATCGATGGTCTAAGTTAGCTTACTAATCTTTCAATATTAAATCTAAAACATAATGATATATCAAAGATCGAAGGATTAGATAATCTAGATAATTTATAAACTCTTATACTTTCTAACAATAAAATATAAACAATATAAGATATTCCTACAAATGTTAAGGTATTGGATCTAAGCTATAACAAAATATCAAAGATCGAAGGATTAAACAATAATAAACATTTAGAAATACTATAATTGAATAATAATGATATATCAAAGATCGAAGGACTCTAATAATGTCTCGAATTGTATACCTTGTAGTTATCATATAACAAAATATCAAAGATCGAAGGACTTAATTATTAATTTTAGTTACATCATCTAAATTTAAATCATAATAATATATTTAAAATATAGAATATTAATAATTTAGAATACTTAGAAACATTGCAATTATCGAACAATAACATATCAAAGATCGAAGGAATATCAAAGTTAAAAAAGTTATACTTCCTAATGTTAAATAATAACAAAATAAAGAAAATAACTAATTTAAGTAATAATATTAATCTTAACAAACTATGGTTAAATGATAATATTATTGAAAGAATATAAGGTCTTAATAGTCTAATACATTTACAATATCTTTATCTTAGGAATAATAGAATATAATCAGTAAAATAATTGTACTTATTACCAGAATTAAAGTATACGTATTTACAAGGTAATATGATTATAAGTGAATAAAATTAGATATACATATGATAATTCTTTAATAAACAAATCATTTAATTAAATCTCTATATGATTTCATGAACTCATCGTAAGTAATGTGTAATTATACATTAGATTCATCATTAGTCTTAGGTCTAACACATTGAATAGTTACTTTATTGTCATGGGGTATCATCATACCAGTAAGTACTTTACTATATTAATGTCCTAATGCAATATTTGATACTCTATATACATCCTAAGTCTAAATATCACTTATATGGATTGTTATTAATTATTTATTTTATCCTTAGTGTATTTGTATGTCTTTATTTAAATCATCAATATATTAGTTTGCTTTATTAATAACTTCTATTTTATATGTAGCAACATCTTTATCTTATAACCTTCTTACTAATAGTGGATAATCAATATTTCTAGATTTTATGATTCTTTTAGTCTATCTTTTACTATATTCACAATCGGAACAGAATTATTATTCCATACAAGATTTGTGTATGAAATGTCTACAGTTCTCATAATTATTCACTGTTATCTTATTACATTTAATACATGGTTATCTTACATATTAACAATTATCTTCTACATATTCTCTTGGTTCGGTCTTCTTTATATTCTACAATTCATTCTTGTAGTATTATACTTTATATCCTCTAGATTAATACTTTTCTATTCTTTCTATCAATAATCTTCCTTTAGTAGAGATAGTCAATGGTTATCCCGGAGAATATAAGATTTCTTCTTTATCTACATATATCTTATTGTGTAATTCTTCTAAATCGAACCATACTTTATTTTTAAATATTAATTAGATCTTCTTATCGATATCATAATTAATATATTCTAGGACTCTAAATTATCCTTCATATTTACTTTTACAATCTCTTACTTATTCGTATTTATTGTATTTCATAAATGATTCCATACTAATATCTTTATGTTTCATTGGAATGAATATATCAACATCGGATGGATCAAACTTGGATTCTTAATCAATTAATTTGAGTATAGATGATCCAGAAATATAAGATTCGGGATAAGTGTATAAGATGTATTTTAAATCTATACAGTATTATTCGGATAATTATTTTAAGAAGTTAGACATTCGAGTTATTATGAATAGTTTATTTGAATACATAAATAAAAGATATATAGTATTATCATTTTTTTATTAGTATCCTCTTGGCGATTTATAGACTCAAAAGATATATTTATACTAATAGAATTTTATTTTATCGTTATTTATTTAAATATTTTCACGAACTTCGTAATTGGGATAGTATATTTATTCTAGATAAGAACTATTGAATCTTATAGTAGTATCATAGTTACTTATGGATATTCCAGAACATTTATCTCCCGTAAAATAAAAAGAATAATTAAATTATGGCATACATTAATTTATGATCGAATTCTTACTTTTGTATATATCTTTTTTAATATCATCTTATACTATCATTATTGCATTATCTTTATTTTTATTGTTTAATATATTATCTATGGAATATACAGTAATTGTAAGATTATCATATACTAACTAATGTACTTATCCTTCTTACTTTATATCCCTAATATTTAGTTTATCTTATGAATGTATTTACTCTAAATCTTTTATATTTAGATCTAAATATTTGTTTACTAATTCTATATTTTAATTAGATTGAGATATAGAGTAATCATATTATCCCAGTTTGATAAGTTAATTAGATTATACTATGTCGAGCATATCATTGTATATCTTTTATTATTTATCAATCTATTATTTAATATGTTGTTTCTTTTCCTATATCATATCTTGAATATCTTATTGTTTTACTTATTTTATTTTCATTATATGATCAAAGTGTATATGTAGACATTCGAAACATACAAAATTATCACATTCAAAACATATATATTTTATTGGTAAACCACATTTACAAAGATACTTACTGATACGAAGTTCTTATATGTATTATTCCATTTTTATTTTTATATTTTTTAATAATTAATATATTCTTCATAAAAATACATTTTCTTATGTTCTATTTTATTCATTAGTAGTATTAATATCATAATATACTAATGAATAAACTTTTATTAACTAAAAATTGTTCTTCATGGATAGAAGTTTCCAGTGTCTCAAAAGAATTATAGAAGTATTCGAATAATAATTTTGGAACCCTATTCGGATTAAGACCTGAATAAAGACATTCTATAATTAAGAAAGGTACAGGATAAGAAATGAATGTTTCAAGATGGTAATAATCTTATTTAAATACTCCGTCTTATCATGCGGATAATGAATACTTTAATACTCATTACTACATGTATTCCGGATTAGATCAATAGAAGAATAATTCATTCTTACCTACCTAATTTGTACCATTCTATGATTATGTTAAAAAGATTGATCCGAGATACAATTAAGTAGTTATCAACTGGTATAATTCGAATGATTATATTGATTTCCATAGAGATTGTCAAAGAAAGATGTTAGATGTACCAATATTAATTTTATCGATTATGCCATAAGGAATGTATAGACCATTCGAATTTATATCATATGAGAATAATGATGATTCCGTATAAATCATAAATTAATAAACTAAAATATAGACCTACAATGGATAGATTATGAGATTATGTGGAAACGTATAATAAGAATTTAGACATGGTATGAGTCCCGGATAGACATAAAGAATTAGTATGTCATTTAGAGCATTCGAATGATTTATTTATTAATAAAGAATAATACGAACTATATTGTTTATCATTATTCTTTATGAGTCTTTCCCATTGTTCTTTAGAATTCGATCATAAAAAGTAATTATTATGGATTACCGGTCTATTATACGATCTCGGATTTAAAATCTTCGAATTTATCTTTTACTTCATGTCTATCCCATTTATCGTGATATTATATGACTACTTCATGTTTATCTTGTATTCTTTTCAATAATTCATTCATTGGTTCTCCCGTAAAGATCTTTTCGTAATTCCATTATTTGTATAGTGAATAATTCCATAAGAATCTAAATGATACATTATCATTATTTACTTAATTAGGAATATCTTCGAATTTATATTCCATTCCATTAATACTCAAGTTTACTAATACTTTCTTTTTAAATCTATTAAAGATATGAACATTGTTTATTAAGTAAGTATCCAAGTATGAACTTGTTAGTTCGAGTTCTTATACGGAATCATCATTATTTATTCTATCGATGAAGTCATTAATTTTAGATTCTAATAAGAAGCATGATTCGATTTCGGTATATAGATTGAATTGTTACATGTTAAGATATAATCATCATAATATACTTATTAGAAGAGACTATTACGCAATGAGGATAATACAAACAATATAGTTTATCATTATCCTCTCTCATTTGATTATTTCGGATTTATTTATGCATTCGATGTAAAAACTTAATCTTTCATTGTCTTTTTATTGGATCTACTTAATGTATTATTAATACTTGTCATTATCGAATAAATAAAATATCATATTAATGTTCTTAGTCAATGGTTTAAATAAATCGAGATTATCAATAATAAAGTCTTTATGATATGGATCGAAGTTAGTCCCAAAGTGATTTTTACTAATTTTATTGAATGTCGCATAATCTAAAGTATTGATTCTTTATACGAACTTATTCAACATTTCTTTATCTTTGTAAATACATGATTCTCTTAATAAGGTATGTAATTCATTATTTACTGTATTCGGACATTCTATAGGTTATTAATCACTTTGATGTTTACAGAATTCGTATATGAACTTTAGGTCTTATGGATTACCGGTCTATTATACGATCTCTTATTTGTATTATTCGAACTTATCTTTTACTTCATGTCTATCCCATTTATCATGATATTGTACTACTATTTCATACTTATCTTTTACTTTGTCTAATACTTACTCGATAGGTTCAAAAGATAATTTATGCCATTACTTAAAGAGTGAGTAGTTCCATAATAATCTGAATTATACTTTATCGGAATAAATATTCTTTTGTAATTCATCTAGTCTATCTTCTATTCTGTTAATATTCAGGTTCACTATTGTATTCTTATTTAGATCATTTAATACATACGCATTGTAAAATAAGTATTTATCAAAATGCGAACTTACGAATTCGACTTCTTTAATAGAGTCATCTTTATTTATTTTATCGATTACTTATTTAATGCAGTATCCTAAGTCGTAACAATGTTCTATTTCGGTCTATAAGTTAATAATTGCTTTAGTCATAGTGATAATATAATGATCCAGATATAATTATTTTATATATCGATTTCGCATAAACAAATAATCATTACTGGGCATAGACCTTATATTTTCCATCCAATACTATTGCATTCAATAAGGACTTAGGTGAATAATATAAAGGTTTAATATCGAGACTTTTTATGTATCTTTTGAATTGTTGATAATCTACATCCTTCGGAATATAAAATATTTCTAATTAGGACTTTTTGAATTTAACTAGTTCGTATGGATTCTTATTACATTAGGATATGTATATTTGATAACATTCATCTGTATATATAGGATCGGACTAATCTATTTTGGATTCTTTATGATATGCTTTTTCGAACAATATACACTTTTACATATCTTGAGTATCTATATATTATTTTTGATAAATCATATCTTGTATTTATTTAATCTAAGAATCATACCATTTTGTACTAATTTCATCATCTTAATCTAAACATATCAAGTGTCTATCTAACATTACACATATCTAATTTAATTAAGATTTGATATTCCTAATTGTGTAAATATCTGTATTATCTTTAGTATTTTCGAGTAATAAATCTAATTATTTCTAAATGGATTACATGATTCTTGAGTATAACTATATTAATATGATACCGTAGTAATTCGTAGAATATATCATTTTTATATACAAATTGACAAATAAAAATTCTATAATATATAATATTTTAAGGAAATAGATCAATATTTAGTATTGAAAAAAGCGAATATTAAATATTGAAACAAATGAATAACTGTTATTGTAAATATCCTGCAATTATCTCTTAATTGCCTGACTATATTAAATAGTAATTAAAAGAAGATGGAATAAATACTAGATCAAATTACTTAATCGATCTTTCAAAATATTGTATATCTAAAGAACATTAATGCAAAAGTGAAGATTATGAAGAATATACTTGTACTACTAGTACTTCAGAATCCGATACATTTTCTATTAGTATTACGGAAGTAAATAATTGTATTTGTACTGATTATCCTAATCCAGAATGTAAGACCGAAGAATAATTCCATAAGTGTACTTGTCATACTGGAACATGTTAACTAATATATCATGAATAGTGTGTATGTTAATATGGATTACTATGTAAAGCAAACAATGAAGGATTATATTAGCAATACTCTTATTCTGACGAATTCATAGATGTAGTATAAAATGGAGGTATGAATCATAATCATACTAATAAGTGTGAATGTATATGTGATATTGATCCTACACGATGCTAAGCAGTAAATGAAAGATTAAAATGTTATTGTTATTAAGATAATGATCTTCCAGAATGTAGACTGAATAACCATAAATGTACATGTTCTACTAATTTACAATGTAAATCCGATAACCATGAATGTATATGTTAAGAGAATATTTCATAGGAATGTAAAACTAGATATGTACATGATTGTTCTTGTTTGATAAATAATGGAAAATAGTGCATATCGGAATAAACCTATTGTGATAAATAAAGAATATATTATATATAAAATATTAAAGAATCTATTAATACAATGTAAAAAATACTATATAAAAAGTACTAATTCGGATTTAGAAGAGATATAATTTCTCATATACTATAAGAATGTTATATAGAATGAGTATAATTTATTTATGAATCACTATGCGATCTCTAAATCTTCTATCATAATCTATCCACATTACTGACATGATGTATCATATTCTCTGTTTTTTACTTGTATTTATATTCCACATTATTAACAATAAATAGTTTTATCCGGAAAATGATATTATTGATTTTCCAATATGCAATGTCTACAAGTTACTATTAGTTCGATAATATACATTATGATCATTCCATATGGTAATATTAGATTATACTTAAATATATGATGTAGTATTGCGACATGAAAGAATGTATTTGATAATATTATTGACCATACTGATTTAAATCTAGACCTACGAAGTATAAAGATGAATAATATCAGTCTCACAGTGTATGCAAAACAATAAGTGAATATCTATTATTCTAGGCTTAGTTCTTCGGACATTTTAATTTGTTTAATATTCTACTAATTAAAATGGACAGTAATAAAGAAATATACAAATTTATTAGTTTAAAAATAGTATGCTCATGGCGATTTATATACTCAATTGAATCATACGATTAATAGATCTTCGAATAAGTAATCTACTTTGAATTCTTTCTATTATTCGTATCCTTTTGATTATTCGATCGATACATCCGATGCTTTCTATTTTAACATTTCAAAGTATTTTTTATGATCAATATTATCCATGAAAAATACTTCATACTAAGTCGACTTCGTAAATCTCTATTTGACATAGAATATTCTATTCAATACAATATATTACTTTAACAAATACATGTTAGACTATCGATCTATATTATCGTAAATCCAAGATAGTATATTTGCATCGGGACATTTCTAAAACATCAATTGAATGAATATTATCTTATTTAGATGATCAATCTAATCTTATTGATCGTTAGGAATATACTATTTACTGAATGTACAATAATAGTCATGATATACTATAGGATTCCCGAATGACATATTATTTATCTATTTGAATCCCGAATCAAAGTACTAATCATAAACATCTTCTTTCTCATAATGGTATATTTATTATTTGTTTAGATCTACTAATTCATTGATTTTATTATTGATAACATCATCATCCTCGAGTGTATTATCCAAGAATTTCTATTCGTACGAGTCCTATGATTCCTATTAATACAAGAAATTTAAATAGATCGAGTATAGAAATTAATTAATATCGATATTCAATGGATCATCGTAGAGCATATACTTAACGAACTTTTTATGATTCCATGTAAGATCACACGACTTTTTAATTTCATGTTTATCTCCCGTATCATTATCCGAGTATTGTTTATTCAAAGGATAACAATCCGATCCATTGTATCCGAACTATACTAATTCTCTTGTGAACATCTATTTCGAACTCGATTATTTCCCGATAATTTATATTTTATTCATGTCTATTACTAATTTCAAAAGATTAGGATTCTTTGAAAATCCATTGTCCTATAAGTACGTTTTTCTATCCTAGTAGAATATACTATTATCCTAATATTACTTGATTATGTCTTTTAAGTTCTTATGATCATATCGGAATAATACATTAATTCTTTATTCGATTGAGTAATCGGATATTTAAAGTATACATTGAATATCTTCCTTTGTGATTCCAATATTATCTTATTCGAAATCGAGAGAATGAAATATCGGACTATTAGAAGTAAGATATTCAATCTAATCGAATGATAGTATTATTGTATGATTATCGATTGTATTAAATTACATTATTATTTTTTCTTTTAAAATATCAAATGAATAAATAATATGATACGAATCTGATACTTCAATTTAAATTTGTATATTCTCATGCTTTGTATTCATTATTTATCTGTTGAATATTCAATAAAATAATAATGGAATTCTTGCAATCTTGTCAAATTTGTTTAACCGGATATACTAAATCTAATCCTTGCATTGATGTAGGATGTATTCATAGAATATGTCGTACTTGCTAAATCGGAATCAAAGATAAGAAATGTCCTTATTGTAGGTAAGAATACAAGACCGTAAGAGAAGATACCGATGTAATGAATCCTAACTTATTCAAGTTCATAAGTGACTTCGTATCTCGAAAGTATATCTGTCTATGTGAAGAATAAATGCCAGTAAAATTCTATTGTTCTAAATGCAATGAAATATTCTGTGTAGAATGTTTTTATGAACATGCAGATCATAGTAAGTAAGTAGAAAAGATATCATCCGACAAAGTAAAGAATATGATAATCGAACAACTTAAGATATTGAAAGATAATATCGAATACCAATAATCTATGTATGATGAAATAGAGGAAATATACAAATAGAAAGAGGTCAACTCAAAAGAAATCATATAAATCGGATAAGATTACATTAAGAAGATGAAATAATACCCGTACTTGGGAATAAAGAACTCTAACAACATATTTTGTTCTTCGGCATCATAATATTGTATTGGATAGGTATACACAAGTAGATTCAAATGGTACTTGAAGTATATTAATGAGTATATGGGACTCGAAAAGAAAGTAATTGATTTGGAGATCGTGAATTGTCAACGTGATATTGCATATTGGTAAAATTCAATGGTAGGTATGATACATTATTACGAAGATAAAGTAAATAATATAAGTATTATGATTTGTTCAGATAAGATAATATAGAATGGATAGACTGGTATAAATTATATATTTTGTATAAATACTCCAAAGTTTAAAGGAATATTCAAATAGAAAGACTAGGAATAGAAGTATCTTATGTATCATGATAATAGTTACATAAGAACCTTTATACTTGGATCCATCTAATGAAGTAAAGGAATGGAAAGATTATACTTTCTTGACCGATGCTACTAATTTGTATTTTTACTAATATGATTATGTTTATTAGTCATGATCCTATAAATCGCCATAGGGCATATGATTTTTTTATCAAAAAATAAAATATTATAACTGTGTTACTTTTTGTTTAGATGATTAATAGTAATATTTATATAAGATACTATAATGGAACAATAATTAATATTACCAGATGAAATCAAACATCAAAAATGGACAAGATATAATAATAGAGTTTATGGATTCTAAGTAGATATTTAAATTACTTTGTTTGTTCGAAACATCGATACTATATGGAGCAGAGCAAAAGAATTAATGGCAAAATAATAACTTAATAATGTCTTGTATATTTTGAAATTAACAGATAGTTCTAATCCTGATTAAGTTCTTATCTTGAAATGTAGAAATATTACACCTAAGTAAATAGTTGATATGAGTATCCTTCTAAGATACATAGATAGTAAAAATATAAGATATTAAAATATGGATAATGATAAATCTAAAAAGATAGATAATCCATTATACATGCAATCTCCTTTATTCATTGAATCAATGATAAATTAAGTATATGAATAGAATACAAGTGTAATAGAAGATATGGGTAGAATAGAAGATTGGGAAAGTACTATTTAAGAAATCGATATTACTAAAACTACATAAGATAGTAATGAAAAATGGATCGATACTAGTAACCTAGAAGTATGTCCTGAAAGTGTACTTCATGAGTTACCTAAATAGAAATACAATGATAAGACTTATGAATTGTATAATGAAATGTTAAGATAAACACCGAATATAAGATAGAGATGTTCAGTATGGAGATAATATAAGAATCCGGACAATATTAATTAACCAAATAGAAGACATGGTGAGTAAGCACATATTAAATACGGTAAATAATACATAATTTAAGATGATCTAAATAACTTCTATTTTGATGAAGTAGATAGTGATATTGAAACTTACAAATTCCAGTTTGAGTAATTGATAAATAAAATAGATAAACTAAGAGATTGGGATAAATATGTTGAATTCTAAGGACGTTATTATGGAATGATATAACCTATTATTGACAATGTTCATTATGAGAACAATTGTATGGGTCAAATCATATAAATTAATTCGAATTAGGTATAATGCGAGAAATGTTAGAACATATTTAAAGTATCGTATCATTGAAATTTGCACATTTATGATATTATCATATATTTGATAGTATCATAAAATTAATAATAAAATAATAAAAATAAAATACTAAATGGATAACATTATCTAAGAAATCTAAATGAATAATAAATAAATTACACATATTCTATATCTCGAAGAATATCCTGAGTTATTGGATCTATAATTAAACTGTAATTTTATTGAAAGTATCAAATCTTTATAGGGTATCGAATAATTAACAAAGTTACGATGTCTATCTTTGAATTCTAATACTATAAGTGCGATCGAAGGACTCGATGATCTCAAAAGTATAATACGATTATTCTTGGATAATAATACTATAGATAATATCGAAGGATTAGATGATCTAGTATAATTGTAATACCTAAGTCTCTCATTTAATAGAATATCTAAAATCGAAAGATTAGATAATCTAGTACAATTGCAATGCCTAAGTCTAGTATATAATAGTATCTCGAAGATCGAAGGATTAGAAAATCTTACTAATTTACAGAAATTAAAGTTAGATGGTAATAGAATATATAAGATCGAAGGATTAGATAATCTAGTACAATTGTAATGCCTAAGTATAGAATATAATAATATTTCGAAGATCGAAGGATTAGACAATCTTACTTTATTGAAAGAATTGAATCTCAAAGGTAATAGAATATCAAGAATCGAAGGACTCGAGAATATTATTGATTTACATGAATTAATATTATCGGATAATCGAATATCGAAAATCGAAGGATTAGAATAATTCGAATAATTACGAAACCTATAGTTGAATTACAATACTATAAGTACGATCGAAGGACTATCACATTTTAGGATTATAGGAAAATTAGGATTATAAGACAATATTATTTGGAAAATAGAATAATTACCTAATATAGTATACTATCTAAATTTATCGGATAATATGATTTCTCGAATAGAAAATATACCATCTACGATAAGTAAATTATATCTTGATAATAACTGTATCTCTAATATCGAAGGACTCGACAATATAGGATGGATGAAGAATCTTATATTATCGGATAATCCTATAAGAGAATTAGTACTTCCGGATGAAATATCATTTAAAAGATTAAATGTCTAAAATACATTAATAACTCATATTCCTGATATTAGTAAATATATTAGAACTAATGGGTGCTTTATCATTAACAATATCAAATCTATTAGATGTCCGAATACGATTTTCTTGAATAATATAAATTTATTCTAAAGTATCGGACAATAAATTAGTATTGATTATGGTACACTATGTTGTCTTAATGAATCCTATCATGAGTATCGTATCACTAATACCGATAAATGGATATCCGATGGAATACTAGTAATCATGTAAGGATAATAGGATAGAAAAATAACTAATATTTTATTGAATCAATATAAACAAAATAAAATATTGACATACTAATCGAAGTTAATAAAAGATACTATTTTATCGAAATTCCGAAAAGAGAAAGTAATAGAAGTATTAGACATAATAGTATGAAATCATACAGTAATCATATGATACATTCCATCAATATTGTATTATGAATCATATCCTATATTAACTAATTGATCTCTTATTCTTGTTGCTATATTCCTATTAACTTTGATTATGCATCCATTAGATATATTCATTCCGATAGAATACAAATTATTGTTCATAATATTAAGTTTCTTACAATTGATGTTATTAAGTAAGTCTATATTATTTCCATTGAGACATAATGTATCGGTATTCACATCTTCGATCTTCATAATCTTATTATGATTTAAATCAATATATTTGAAGTACTATTATTTGTTTATTCCGATCATACTAGTAATCTTATTATTCGATAAGTACAAATATTCTAATTTACTAAGACATTGTAATCCTTCGATATTCATAATCTCATTATCCGATAAATCCAATAATTCAAGTTTTACTAGAGTATCTAAACCTTCTATCCTGAATATGATATTCTCGGAAAGTACTAATTATTCTAAGTCTACAAGTTCTTCGAGATTCGTAATAGTATGTATCTTATTATCCGACAAATGCAATATTCTCAAGGACGTACTAATAGATTCAATATGTTTAATCCTATTACTTGATATGTATAATTCTTTGAGACTAGTCATATCATTAATATGTTTAATCTTTCGAATCCTATTGTTATCTAATTTTAGGACCTTGATATTCTATACATTCTTCATCTTATCTATTTAAAATATCGAGTTATTGGATAAATTCAAGTATTCCAATTATGGACAATTGATGTTCTACATTATTCGAATATCATTATTATGAATACGTAATTCTTTTAGATTCGGAAGAGAAATATTATAAATACTTCGAATGTTATTGTTCGATAAGTCTAGATATTCTAAGTTTATCAATGTCTTAATATCTGGTATATTGATAAGACCACAATTAGTAATTGATAACTTCTTAATATGTGTCAATTAAGATAAGTCAGGTATAATAGTATTGTTTAATTCGAGAACTTCGGTATTCATTATTGATTTTTATTTATTTATTTTGTTAATTCTCTGGTATATTAGTACGAAACGGATATTCAATTTATACAATTTATCAAATAAATAAATCTATCAAATCATATATCTTCTCTTTTCGAATCTTTAATTATTCGAATATCAATTGCTTGGTCTAATACGTAATATTCTTCATTCGATTATATTGATTTACTAATACTAAAGCATTCATCCGATTATCTTCTATTCGAACAATCAATACTTTATTATTAACCCATTATGTACTATCTATTACTCGGAATGTAATATTCTTACTCTCGAAATATTTCAATGTAAGAATATCAATAGTAATATCATTAGTAATTTATCTAATATAATATTCATCAAAACTTGGATTATTCATACTAACTTATATGATCTTATCATAATCAAATGATAATCTATTAAGTTTATTAAGTCGATCCATATTCTCGATCTTCTATATTTTATTATTATCAAGACTTAAACATTTCAATTGGGATAATTATTCAAGTCCTTCGATCTTCTCAATCTTGTTATTTGATAAATGTAAATGAGTCAGATTCATAAGTTTATCGAGTCCTTCGATCTTCTCAATCTTGTTAGATATAAGACATAAACTTTAGAGATTTACAAGATTATAAAGACCTTCAATACTCGATATTTTATTTTCTGATAATTCCAATAACTTAAGATTTACTAGTCTATCGAGTCCTTATATTTTCTATATTTTATTACCCGAAAGATCTAATTTAATCAATTATGGTAATCTATCTAATCCATCAATTACTTAAATTTTATTATTGTCCATCTATAATAGTTTTATATTTTTCATACTATATATTCCTTTAATTTTACTAATCTATTCTATTTAACAACTTCCTATGTCTAGATTTTCCATGAGTGGATATTTTTATAAATCTATAGACCTAGAATATGATAGATTAGCAAACTTCTTATCAGATAATTACTTATTTCCCATTTGATAAATTAACATATTGATAATTAATGAATTAGTATGATAATATCATATTTACAAATTAATACGTTCAATATAGCAAATAATTTCATATTATTAGATTGGTCTAGATGGTTAACTAAATCTATACTTGTGATATGAACTCACTTAATATGCCTAGAAAGACATGTAATACAAATAATCTGAAAATATTAAAAGATGATATAACATACATGTTCAATTAATAAATTTCTATACTCGAGTAAAACATTACAAAGTAGTAAGATATACTTGAGTAAATGAAGAAATACTAATACAAGAATGTGAATAATGATAAGAACATATTCAGTACTGCTATACCTATGTATCGGATGTATTAACCCAAGATTAAGAAATATAGTTGGTTCATCGAATAAATAAATGATCATATGGGATTAAATAATGAAGTAATTGATTTGGAGATAGTATAGTAATGTGTTACTCGTGGACCATATGTTGAAGTATAAAATGGACATCCTGTTTATAGATAAATACATTATTACAAAGATTAATATAGTAATTCTGTAATAATGATATGTTCATAAGATAATATTGTATCTAATGCATATATGCCAGATAAATAAAAAACTGACTTATTACTAATATTTACTCCTGAATTCAAAGCAGTATTCAAAATATCAAGTAAACATTATGTTGCTAATAATTATGGATGTACGGATAATCTATATTATCAATATTCAGTTTGGTTTAAAAATTAATACTCGGATGAATATTAATAATGTATATTTTCATCAGGATAATTAAAGTTAAGTAAGAATATGAAACCTTTATACTTAGTTCCATCAAATGAAGTAAAAGATTGGCGTACTTATTAGTTTAATAAACTAAATAAGAATGGATAACCTACTAGATAGTTCTAATAGTTGATTAAGATGAAATATGTATTTACTCAATGATTTATTTATTTTATTAGTTGAAAACTCGACTCCTTTAATCGATTTATATACTAAATTAAAGAAATATTAGGAAAATATCTATAAAATGATCTTATTTCGATGTTATCTCATTTTAGAATATATGGTATAAGATCTAAACTTATTATATCATTAGTAAGTATATATCTTGCAATGATCAAGTAATTTATTGTAATATCAATATATATGATACATCAATAAATTAAACATCATAATACTAGATATTATTTCTATAGTACAAACTCATAAATAAACACATTATTCTCAATAATTTCTATTTGTTGATACATCAAAATATTATCTATCTTTGTAATAGCATCTTGTAATATCCGAATTTAAATCTTCTATTCCATCAATATTTTAATTATTACATAATGATAAAATTCTAATATTCTTAGGAAGTTATTCTTATGAAACATATGATATTTATGTATCATCTAAATATATCCACTATAGAGATGATAAGTTATTAAGATTTTCTATTCTTTCTATCTTATTATTTCCAGATAAAAATAAATGTCTAAGTTTTTACAAATTATTTAGTCCTTCAATTCTAGAAATATCATTGTTTGATAATACTAAAGTTTCGAGGTTTACTAACTTATCAAGATTCTCAATCTTAGTAAGATTATTATTGTTAAGATGTAATGTTTTCAAATTAACTAACTTATCAAGATTCTCAATCTTAGTAATATTATTACCATACAAATACAATCCGTCTAAATTAACTAATTTATCAAGATTTTCTATTCTTTCTATCTTATTTCTATTTAAAAATAGTCGTTTTAAATTTATCAACTCACCAAGATTTTCTATTCTTTCTATCTTATTGTCATCTAATACTATATTAGTTAGATAATCACATTCTTCCAGTGATTCTATTTTATCTATTCCTTATCCAGGCAAATGAATAGAATCATGTTTATAAAATTTAGTATAATGTAGAAGCCATTCCATTTTATTAATTGATGTCATTTTAGAATTATATAAATTATTATTAATTGTATCAACAATAAATATTCCCTTTTCATAATCATTTTATCATATGCTCAATATATTGATATACTCAAAGAATAATTCAAGACATTTTGTAATGACTTTATATACTTCCAGTATTATCATATTCATCGTATACGATAATATCAATATACAAAGTAATAAATAAATTATCATAATTATATCATTTCCATAGTATATAATCGTACTATACTCTATGAGGATGTGATTATTTTATGAATTCATACTTATCCCAATCCTATACTTCATTCGATGGATCTATGTACAATGGTTCTAGTAGAGATTTGTTTAACATTCCATGTATTTATTTCAAATTACTAATAGTGCATTATATTACATATTATACATGTACTTTACAATTATTGATACGACATTCATGTTTACATTCTCCTTGTGAAAAGTAAGATATTCTTTAAAAATTCTTACCTCCTTATTGCTTCTATTCATACATGTAAACTTTCGATTACTTACTTCGAAATACTCCTCTGAATCCCGGATTATCAATTATTAATATTGCATTATTGACATCATTATTAATTGTATCATTCGAACAAATCATTACATTATGATTATGATCAGTTCTTTTGATATGATGTACTTATCCTTTTTATCCAACGTGTAAATAGTCTATTTCATCCAAATGTACTACTTACCCATCCATACCAAGATACTTATTAATCATTTCAATCTGAAATTAGAATCTTCGAGTAGGAATAACAACTTATTACTCTTACGCACCTTCCTATATCCCATTGATCATGTCATTCAATTACTACTATGATACTTTCTTTACGGACTTACTATGTTCGATATGTTAATACATACATTCTCTACAAAGACATTCATTACAGATCGAACAATAGAATTTCAAGGGTAATTATTCATCACAGATGCATACGAACTTATTCGACTTTAACATACTCATAATAGTATGATCTACTTACGAAGTCTCGAATTATTACTTACATATTAGACATGTCTTAGTATTCTTCTATTCGCACTATTTACATATCCGATGAATACACGAGAGTTTCATACAAGGATTAGTATCCGAGTACTTAGTATTGCATGTAAGACAAGATTGTAAAAGATCCATGTTTTTATTTTAATAAAATCATACTGTATTGAAATTAGTATTAATATTAATGTATCAATTTCAATACATACTGATAAATTGGCAAATTCTAATGTCATAATCCAATATATTAATTACTTATTCATACAGATCAAATGTTACAATTATTGACTAAATATAACAAAGATATTAAAGAATTAGACTTATCAAACTAGAATATACGTAAGATCGAAGGATTAGACGAATATACTAAATTGGAAGTATTGAATCTTTCGGGTAATAATATTAAAGTATTAGAAGGCATAGACTATTTAATCAATCTCAGAGTATTGATATTAGATGATAATAAAATATCCAATATTGATACATTGTGTATTAGTTATTGGCCTCGTGCAGTATTCAGAAAATTATAAGTGTTATCAATGAATGATAATAAATTAACTACATTAAAGGATCTTAAATACCTCGAATTGAAAGAGTTATATGTGAACCATAACATGATTAATGAGATTAATGAGATATCTATTGATACTTTAGAGATTCTCGATATGTCATATAATTAATTAACTACTTTAACTGGAATAAGTAATTTTAAGAAATTAGAATACTTACATTTACAAAATAATTAGATAGTAAATGGAAAGTATTTAGATTAATTATCATAATGCGAAAGTCTAAAAAAAGTAGTTCTTACAAATAATAAATTAGAAAATGTAAAATAATAGAATAAGTTCTAAATGATATTATGAATAAAATCATATTTGTTTACTAAAAAGATTGAATATTTATTTTATCAGTTTAAAACTTCAAGTCCTATGGTGATTTATAAATAAATTATATCATTTAATAGCCCTACGTTACTATTATGGTTTTCTATTGTCCTATATTTCGTAATAATAATATTCTTCTACTAACCTACCATTAATATATTATTTACTTACTTATAAGTGTACTCTTACTTTATTATCATTCTATTAGTACTATATTATCATACATAATACAAATATTAATGCGTAAACAATAAAATTCATATGATTTATTTTTTATTTCTTAATGTTGATAACTTGTAATGATATATATTAATGTATCAATTTCAATAAAAGATAAATAAATGTAAGAATAGGAAAAGTACATTTCTCGGAATTGATGAATATCGATAGAGAACAATATTTTAAGGATACCGATATGATAGACCATTAAAATATTGAGATCGAGAAATGTAATATACATATTGATAAATGATTCATATACGTATGCTATTTTACTTATTTTGTATATTATTGATTTATTCTTATATTGTGTTTAATTCATTATTTTACATATCTAAATGTTGTGATATACATTTCTATTGATTTATACAGTTAACAATGTAATCATCATATATCAAGGGATCATTTATTTATTGTATATTATGTTTTTATTTTGCGATAAATAATTATTTAATTTTATGATATACTAAATGTAAATAATTAGATTTATACCATTTTATTCTAGTAAGTAAATTATTAATATTTTCCATTTTATTTTATGACAATACTAGTTGTTATTATTAGTATTTTAATTATTCTATAGTATTTTATGTATCGATTGACATATAAAATTCATATCTTAAATTATTTAATTTTATCAATTCAAAAAGTCTATATCTTATGGCGATAAATAATGAAACTATTATGTAATAACTATTTATTTTTACAAAAATGATTCTTATCATTTCCTTATTTTACGGATATGAACTTAGACAATTATACTATACGAATTATTATGAATACCAGATAAGTTCTTTTTGATAAAATATAATAATTGAATTATTCTAATGGTAAATTAGTTTACATGATATAAGGTATTTACAATACATACTACAAACTGATATAAGCTAATACCGACGATTCATTGAGCGAATAATGTTACATCGATAATAAAAAAGATCCTATTGGTGATCTATCACTATATTAAGTATACTATGTGAATGATATTGATAATAAGTTCACGGATTCATAATATTAAAGTATCAAATGTACTAATATTTCTATGGATGAGTACATG
>Ga0208837_1000008_pt1 | contig 42366 bp, 18 predicted proteins | sample DeeseametaMP0327_FD_184214 | JGI IMG/M metagenome (GOLD analysis project Ga0208837, IMG submission 184214) | Marine microbial communities from the Deep Atlantic Ocean - MP0327 (SPAdes) | ecosystem: Environmental > Aquatic > Marine > Oceanic | place: East of Recife, Brazil, South Atlantic Ocean...
ATCCGAAGAATCATAGAAGTTCTTTTGGAACATAGATTCTTAAAGTAAGTATTTTAAGAACTTCTATATTTATGATACGTTCATTAACAATGATGATAATATACAATAGATCAAATAAAAGATTTCTTCATTCATTACTTACAATAAATAATATTTTGATCCAGATATGATGTACTTATACATAGAATATAAAGATAGAAAGAAATAGTAATAGCATATTCCATTGTCTAACGAAGTACTATATTGTAGAGATTTCATACCGGAATTACCAATAAAACTAAATTCAAAAAATATAAGAGAATTAGTCGAGTCCCATGACGAATAATACGAAAGTTTCATAAAATATAACTATAATTTTATCAAATAATCGATTAAGGATACGTATATTTTGTAATTCTACAATGATTTTAACATATACAATGAGATACATTTAGACTATTTAGTAGATCAAATCATACCTACTACTGATTAACATAAGTTCTATAACAACTTCGTAAGTATCTACTATCCCAAATGTTCTTCTTCGAAATACATAGAGAATATAAACTTTTAGACTCCATATAGTGGTGAATAACATATATACATGGATAAAAAAGATGTGAATGTAAAAATAATGTCTTTTTTAAATGATATTTACAAAGAAAACGTAATATAGAACATAATGTAACAATTCTAAGAAGAACACAAAGATACTTATGACAAAGTAATATACAAATAAATTAGTATTATCTAAGCAATCATGAACTGTTAACTTACATATACATAGTCTTAAAAATAAACAATAAATAGAAATTAAGTCAATAATATCAATTAGTAGATTGGATAGTATAAGAAGGACAAGAATCAGTATTAGGTATAATAGTATGATAAACTAGATCTCAGATCCATATTTGACAACTTCATTACTGACTAGAAGTACATATTCGTATACTTTAAAGAGAATAACAATAAGTAACCTTTATTCAAATGCAATAATAAATTCTTCGATGACGTAATAAGTAATTTACAAGTTTTCAATACGACATAGTAATAAAATAACTTTCTCGATAAGTTCTACAAGTGGTTCGATATAAACTCGAATGGAATAATCATAAAAATAAAATAGGATGATAATGAAGGATAATACATACAGGTACACATATACGATGATGGATAAATAGAATATAAGATATAATGGAAGAAGACTCATTACAAGAATATCAAAGATATAAAGACATCGTAGCAATACGTAAATGACTTGATTAATAAGATAAATGCATAATAGACAAGTATAAAAATAGAGAATCCTATACCATAAGATTACCAATTGTAATATATCAATTACATATATTCGTATGAAAATAAACATGGATATGAAATAAATCATATCGAACTATAGGATTTCTTTAATTACTTCAATATGTACTTCTTAGTACTTTCCGATAAGAAATTCTAGTAAAAAAAGAACTATGTCATAAGTAAATTTAAGAATATAGACAATATAGTCAATATTATTAATTCTAAAGACTTTTAAAATGTAATAAAATAACAAAAGGATTAAGTACTTACTTCGGGAATGTAAGAAAAGAGATATGGTACATATATAAGATCTAAAAGAATAAATAAGTATGTAGATATTAATAAGATAAACAATAAGATACTTTTCATAATGAAGAACTTCTAGTACAACGAATAATAGCTTATCAATATAATTAATCACTTCTTTGGTATATCTCTAGACATGGCAAAGAAGATGATAGATGATATAAAGTTTAAGAATGCTGCGGCTTTACAATAGTAGAAAGCTAAATAGAAATTAGATTATAAGTTCAATATACCATCATTATTCATACAAGGTACTAATATAGATATTCAAGGAAAATAGAAAGATAATTATATTGTTCGTTTTTCTGGTGTGAAAAACAAAAAGTAATTCTACTAGTTATCTATTATGATTCATAACATACTCGAATTATACTTTTTGATTTTCAAAATAAAAGATCCAGAATATACGAATGTCCTTGATAGACTCATAAAGTTAAATATTACGAATATTAACAATAAAATGGAATCGGAATACATAAAAGAAGAGTATGGTCAAAGAGTACAAAAAAGTACTAAGACTAAGAAGAATAAAGGACTTTTACATTTTAAACCAAATAGAGGATAGAACTAATGGACTAGACAATGTCAAAATTCGGATGGAAAGATAAGAAGACCTACCGAACATAATACCGTAGATCAACTAATGAAATAAGGATATTATTATGATGAAGAATCAGGATATTATGTAAAAGACTACATTGATCATAACGGATAAAAGTAACTATATTATGCGGTCTAAATAAAAGATCAGGATGCTAATATGTACTATACTTGTTCATAATAAGTAAATGGGGAGTATCAGTATATTGGATTTTTAACAAAGAATCGTACTCCTTCTGGTCTATGTATGCCATGTTGTTTCAAAATAAATCAAATGGACTAATAAAAACGAAATGATGTAATCTATAATAACTTTTGGAATTGTATGTAGACAAATGCGGGTATCGAAGATCAAGAAGATACTCATCCGAGAATGAGAAGTATAGAAGATGTATATTAAAAATTAGTAATCCAACAAGAGAAGTTCTTTAATAGAATATAGACATTCCATAATGACTAATAGTTTATATACATACTTAAAAATAACAAGAATAAGTAACCTTATCGTATAATTTATTTACCTTATACATTAGATCTCTTCATAAATAAGAAGAATTAGTATGTCATAAACTAAAAGAATAATTAATTGATAAGTACGGATAATTACTTCTTGAAAGTAGGAATAGATACAGTGATAAACAATTCTTATGTAGATTCTCTATGTATGTGTCTCTAAATATCCAAGATACAATTCATTGAAAATATATCAAAATACAAGACCAATGCAGATAAACTATTATATCAATAAGAAATAGATTACAAGACTATACATGAAGTAGTCTAATTACCTAATGTGTTTTATCCGAATGTAAGAATACAAATAATTATAATTGACTTAATCAAGAAAGTCGGATACGAATAGGATGATGCAAATAATAAAATATAAATAGATGGAAATTAGTTGACTTAATATGATTTAAACTATTACTAAGAACCAATAAAATATATATTTTTACTACGTGAAGACATAGAATACTTCTATCCCATAGTATCGATACAAAAGTAATAAAATAAGTAAGTCTAGATAAAGTATGTATTTGATGATACCGAGTATCCCGAATTAATAAATTCATTTAGAGAAATAATGGATACTAAAGAATATAGTGTATTTAGCAAATTCGAAATATAGAAACATCATAATAAATTCATAGAATATTAATTAGATCCATTGTAGTACTATGTAATAGATAAACATTTGATACCTACAAAAGATAAGTATTTCATATATGGTATTCCAAAAATAGAATCATTCGAATATCTTATGACAAAAATAGATGTAGATGAAAATTAGTTTATTACATAAAATGGTCTATCATAATTAGATGAAATAATAAGAGATTATGATTTGTACATTGAATAATTCAATATGAAAATCATAGGTCTAAACTATTAATTCGTACTTTAAGATGGAACAATGAAGATAAATAGTATAAGAGTAGGATCTTTGGTAAACTAGTATGATACTTCGTACCTATAATTATTCCAAGAATTCTATATTAAGAAGGGATAACTTACGAAATATCAATATTTCTATTATCATTTGTATGGTCGTAATCAAGAATTAGTAGTACATAACAAGTAAATAATTGAGATAAATAAAAAGAAGTTCTTATTTGAATTGTATTAGTATTTCAAGTTAGAGTTAAATGCATTCTTGATAAATCCGGATAATAAGAATTACTTGAATACTCTAATATAGGTTTATTATGAGATATAAGACATATCCGAATAAGAAAAGTAAATATTGTACATAAAATTATTCATGTATAAGATCCTCGATAAGTAATTGTATGACAAATATATGAGTTACATAAGTCTAGATAATAAAAAATAGTTCTTTAAAATAAATATATTGCAATAATAGACTCTTATGTAAGATAGGTTTCATATGTTAGAATCTATTGACGAACTAGGAGATGATTATTTTACAAAATACATAGTTTCGAATGATAGATAAATATGTAGTGATTAAACTAAGAATGGAGTATGTAAGAATGGTAAACTTATTATGAGTAAAGACATACTAATAGACAATGTAAATAGAGTATCTTCGGAAATAGTAATCAATGAAGTGAATCTATATGAATTAATAAACAAAGATAATGAATTCTTTATTAATGATATAGTAGATATTCAGGTATTCAAGTAATACGATAATCAAATAGTAGTGAAGAACTTAGTAGAAAACATATTCGAAGATAACATATTTATAAAGAAGATCCAATAATAGATTTAGGTACAATAATAAAAGTACCAATAGCTTATCGATGATCAATAGAATTAATGGAATCCGTATTATGAGAAAGATGGGTACGTGTATTAAAATGTAAATATCGTATACGGACATATTAGAGCATTCATAAACAATTACTTTAAGATAACAGAAGATGGATATTAATCTATATTTCAATAATAATAATTGTATATCTTTAGAGGATCAATATACAATTGGATAGTAAATAATTAATAACTTTTCAATCAGGTGAATTAGTATCAATACGATAAGAATGCACCAGATCATTATTTGGATTATATCGATTATCTAAGTAATCTATTAACTCAATACAATATAGATACCGGAATACTAGATTTGTAAATACTATGTCTTATAACCAGAAAGTAAGTAATGTTGTATTTGAATGGTACTAAATGGATATTAATAAAGAGTGATACTACATTAGTTTATTATCCTAAATAAGTTCCTCCTAATGTATACATGATAAACTACTAGATGTAAACAGATAGTATATTCGATTAGCCAAAATTAATATAATCAATTGTACCGGTCCAGTGATTCAGAGAATCCCAGTGATTCGGAGAATACATATTCATATCCTTCATCTATTAATCTATTGTATGTCTGTAATAATGGTAAGTTCCAAGATCTTATCGTGTCGTAGACATCTTCTGAATATACTTCTAAGTCTACTCTTAATCTACAAGGATCTGATCTTATAATCATACCATTTTATCCAAATGTATATCGTTGATAAGTATATTAGTTCGATCTATTCTTCTAGTAGAATACATTTCCGGGATCATAATATCCTCTCAAAATACTATGTTATGATCTTAAATGTTTAACAATTTATATTTGATTCGTATCTTTATTATATACCTCATATAGTTTTTATCTTTTTATGCCATAATCTATTTACTATTTTCTTAATTAATATTCGAATTATTAAATAGTAAGTGACTTGTCAATTATGTTTTATACTTAATTCATATCTTGTTCAAAGAATGTATAATCGTACTTGGATTTATTAGAATATTGTAATCTCAAAGGATGTTACTTTATAATCACATAAACTTAATCATAACATTTGTCTTTAAATTCGTATATTGTGTCAATATTATCTTTTATTTATAAACAAAAAATCATGTATGGTCTATACAAATCCTGAATGTACGATAGTAATTTAGTATGATTATTAATTATTTATATTGGAATATCTTAATTTTAATATTCTATTGTTTTACGTTAATATGTCATAGAATCAATGTAATCTAGAAAAATACAATATTATTTCATTATTCGGTATTAATATAATTTCCAAGTAATGAATTCTATTCTAGTAATTACTATGCCGATACAAAGTATCTTTCGTACATCTTATTATCATTAGTAATCTCATCTATGAGTTACAATACATTATCATATACTTTAATATTATTCCATTCATAAGTAGCTCTTATTACTTACATAGAGTTTATATCACTATCTGTATAAGGCATATAGTATTAACATCTCTATTCATAATTATCTATGAACATGAATAACTTTTAATTTCTATTTTCTTCATTGTAAAAATTAGTATAAGTTCCTAGATAATCAATATCATCATCCTTGTAAAGTACTGTATCATATTAATATTCGATTAATCTTTCATTCGAAGCACATTTCCAATTATAGGTCTATTATTCATCATTATAGTACTATTAAACGAATGGATTAGACAAGAAGTATTTAAATTAATAAGGTAATTTCTTATCTCTTATGAAGTTCGAATACTAATCATCTAAATAATTTACTCTCTTTGGTATATCGGTAGTATCACATACCGATTCCCAAGTATGATCGAATCCATATACTTCACAATGTTAACATATATTCATTTTATTACTTTCTTTTTCAAGTGACATATCGATGAGTTTAGATTAAAGATTGTTTAATTTGTTGAACATGATGGCGATTTATGAATCTTATATAAATAAAAATGACTATATACAATATTGATGTAGTCATTTTTAATATTGTAAAACTTATAATAATACATGAATCAGTATCAATAAATCTTATAACAATTAGAGAATCTTTAAAATGAAGAGTATATGTCAGAGATGTTCTAGTAACATTAGTAACTAATTAAAGTAAGTAGAACATAAAATGAATAAGAATTGACTACCGAGTAATTAAGACATTTTACAGATACGATTATAAAGTTCTTTATGTTGAATGAAATAAAATCATAAATGTAAAGTTTGATAAAACCTATTAATGAAGATATCAAATCTAACAAAGAAGAGATATAATCATAGATGGAACTATATCAAATAAACAAAATTAGTTATAACAATAGATCTATTTCTTTGATTCAAAAGTCTAAAAGTAGACCATTGAATATAGAGAATCTTATAAAAGCTAACTCAGAGAATGGTCTATTAGTAGATAATGAGAAGTTATAGTAAATAATTGACATCATAAAGAATGATAAATAGAAATAATAAGACATATAGGTAAGGACTAATAAGTGATCGCGAAGTTATGAAATAACGAAGTCAAGGATTTGACCATTCTAGATCATCACATATCTTTTACCATAATTCTTCTTGTTCCTATATCTTTTATTTATTTTTAAGTTATACGAAGTACTATTAGAAATACTTTATATTGAGCTATTTAAATAGTTTATTTAGAACATAAGGATATGATAAAAAGTTTATTCTATTCTTAGGTTTGTACATCTAAAATGGTTCTTATATCATCTTGAATCTCTTCTTTAATTCATCTTCTTATTTACGAGTAAGAGTCTAAGGTTCTTTACGAGTAATCTTGTATATGATATATGGAATATGTTCATAATACTAATTAAATCTTAATTTCTTTAGTATCTATTTCATTTTAACATAAGTTATTTCAGGAGTAGTATGTATTCTTTATTTTTAGAGTTCATTGATTATGCTATCATATATATCTTAATCTATAGTGATGTTCTCTTTTGCCTATAAGAAATTAAGCCATTCTACTAAATGATTTATACGTTTATATGGATATTTTACCTTTTCTACTTTCATCTTGGTAACTTAGTCTATTTAAACAATAAAGTATGTTATATGACCACATCTTTCACATATCTCATATTCATTTGTTTTATTCTTTTCTATTCCGCATCTTGTACATATATTGTTTACATACTTTATTTACTTTTTATTCATCATACTGATATTCTATAGTTTATTATTAATTTACTTTTCTTTTTCGGATATAAACTATTACTTATTATTTGATACATTGAATTCTGGAATATCATCATCCTATTCATTGTTTATTTAATCCATTAAATCGAATGTATTGTATACGAACATATGATAATCCATAGTATCAAATTAATTTTAATTCTTTTAATAGTATTGTAACTCTTAGTATACTTATTATTAGATCATATGCATTGTTTATTAAACATAATATAAGATATTAAATAAAAATGATAAGGATAATCACTCATAAGATAATGCAATTTATTAAAATTATACAAATATATAATGTAATAAGAAGCTATTATTAAATTTAACAAATTAGATTAAGACAATATCATAATTAAAATCATGAATCCCAAAGACTTAGATTCTGATCACGATGCTATGGATTATGCATAAGTAGAATATGGTAATTGGTACTTATTGGATGTAAACAATTCGGAAAAAGTAAAAGTAAATAATGATACTTTATAAGAAATCATGTCTAAGATCGAATCTAAAAATAAAGAATCGAAGAATTAGTTGAATAAAAGAATAGAATAAGATATTACAAAACACAATATTGATAGTATAAAGAATATGTACAACATAGTAGATAAACTCGATAGTACTGATACAGAAAGAATATGTGAAATCAGATCTTAAATGAAAGAATTATTGTAGGAAGTAAATTAAATAGTATCTTCTAAATGATCCCGTCATTCCAAGAACTATATGAATCCTATTTTATCCGTATTCTTAATTTATTTATCATCATAGTCATATACTGATAAGAAACATCTACTAAAGTTTACTTTTCTCATATTCTAACTTGGGTTATTTTTATTGATATACGTAATTACATCATCTTATACTTTAATAATATATATGTCTTTAGTATCTTTGAGTCCTTTATCTATTATTATCAATTGATATTACTAATATAATTTTATTTATTTTATGTATAGTATTTACTTCGTATTTTCAATATATGGTTATACATAGAACTCGAAGAACTTCTAAAATAAAAAACTATATATATTTTAATCATTTAGTATGATGTTCTATTCTTTTAGTAAATTTTTCATTTGTCTTTCTTATTTATCATTTGTAACAGGACTAACATACTTACTTCTTGGATTAATAATATCTACTAATACTAAGTAATCTACATCTACTTTAAAGTAAATATCATACTTTTCTAATTAGTATATTATGGTTCTCGTCTTATCTAGTTTCTAAATAAAGAAATTAGTATCCGTATCATATAGACTCAAATCTATATTATTTTCTATTAATATTAATAGGATCATAATAAACTAGATTTAAGTTTTCTTATTAATATGTTCTATGTACATACCATCTATCTTATCACTAGTACTGTATACGTTATTATTACCTATCTTCTTACTCAATTACTTCTAAAGGATATTCTTATATTGTTTACTTTTTTACATGCTAACATAGTGTATATCTTCCATATCTTATTATTCGATTTACCAATACTTATTATCTATTTTTAAATAATATAAGTTCTAATCTACATTTGTCAAGAATTAATTAGTATTTTATGTATTTCCTTTTTTTTGAAGTTTATAATCTAATTGATCTTACAAGATTTTTATTATATCATTCATCTTATCTATTTCTATCTTTTATTCTCTATTTTTACTGATATAATTTTCTATACTCTACTGTAAGTATTTTACATCTTTACTTTATTCTTAATTATTTTATTATTTCTATAATTATTTGATCTTATCGACGTACTATGCATTCTCATCCTTTAGTAAATTGTTTTATTCTATTAACTATTTCTAATTTAATTTTAGTTAATCTTCATATTATTCTAATTATTTCTTCATTTGAGTATTCTCTTTGATATACTACTCTTATGAAGTCTTTTATTATTACAATTATTTTACTTATTAATTATTTTACTTTTTAGATTAATCGATTTCATATTACAATTGTGTGATCTATTATTGTAAATCCCTTATCTATTATTCTTTTCTATTTAAATTATCATTATTACTATTTACATTATCCTATTTTTATCTTAATTAATCTTAATATTCTTTGATTTTTTACTCTAAGTCCAATACCGTATTTTTTAATTATTCTTATTAATCTTTATCATTCTCTATTTATTCTAATAACTTTTGATATTTATCTTAGTATTATTAGTTTTGATCATGCTTTTTTTACATTTTATTCATATTGTTTTCTAACTTTGTTATTTACTTATTTAGATCTTCTATTTCTAATTAATACTAATATTATTGCTGTAACATTTATTGATCATGTTATTTTTATTATTATTCTAAGTCCTATTACAATTATTCTATTTATTTTTTTAAAAAAATTTGATCCGCTACCTTTAAATTCTTTGCCATATTAAATTGATTAATATATAACATTATATTCTGAGAATGCAAATGATTATATATACCAATAATATGGAAAAACAAGTAAAACTATTGTAAGAATGCGATTACAAATACTAAAATGGAATACCCAATGAAGTATCTGATTATGATTATGATTTACTCAAATAAGAACTTCTTGACAAAGGAATAATTACTACTGATGGAGTAAATAATTATTATTAAGGATAGAATATTAGTTTAAATAAGTTAGATGATGTAAGACTACCTTATATTATGGGATCTCTCAACAAGACATTTGATAAGAGTAATATTATGAAATGGTTAGTATCCGGATCATACGTAGTGTCTAGTAAATTAGATGGATATTCATGTCTAATTTACTAGAATTGTATATATTCAAGAGGAAATGGTACTCATGGAAGAAATATATCATACTTAATGAATCATATTAAGACTTTCAAGATCATAGCATAGAATCCGGAATTATAATAATTAGCTATCCGAGGAGAATTAATTATAAAAGATAAGACATTTTAACAATACATGTCTAATTTTAGTAATCCTCGTAATGCGGTAAGTGGTATAGTAAATTCAAAACATTCTGATTATGAAAGTATATTATCTAAAATAGACTTTTTACCACATTAAATAATAAATGATGACAAAGTATTATCCGAATAATTTAAATATTTGGAATCATACGGAATAAATGTAGTACCTCATATAGTAATGAATAAGAATGATTTCAATCTAGATGGACTATTGACTAAATTCAAGTAAGAAAGTGAATATCAATTAGATGGTTTGGTAATTACAAATAATAGTATTGATATATCGTAGTAACCTAATGATAACAATGGAATAATATTAAGTAAAACAGATTTGAATCCTAAATATGCTAGAGCATACAAAGAGAATGATTATTCGAAGATACGTACTACAAAAGTATTAGATGTATAATGGAATTAGACTTAGTAAGGGTATCTTATACCTGTACTTCAAGTAGATCCAGTAACAATCGATAATCGTATAATACGTAATGTTACAGCATACAATGCAAAGAATTTAATAGAATCTAAGTTAGGTATAGGATCAATAATAGAAGTACTTGCAAGTGGAGATATTATACCTAAAATTCATAAAGTAATACAAGAAGTAGATCCATGTATACCATAGAATACTTAATGGAATGGTGTACATATACAATTAATATAGTAAGATGGATAAGTATAATCCAATGAATTAAGATTAGTATAATAACTTAAGAAACTCGAAGTAAAAGGATTAGGAAAGTAAACATCTAAGATCTTGTATGATAAAGGTATAAATGACATATCCGAATGTTATCGTATACAAGATTCTTGGGGATTAGTATACAAGAAAGTAAAATAAGGTATATATGATAAATTACAACATTGTAGTATATCATAAATATTCTCATTATATCCCGGATTCATAAATGGATTTAGTATTATTCGACTTTAATAAGTGTTTAGTATATAAAAAGTACAAGACTATGTACTCGAATCATTAAAATCTGAAAGTACTATACCTCATATCGATTTGTATTGTTCACTGATAGAAAAAAAGGGAATGGGTAATGCACTTTCAAAATAATTCTCAGATAATATAAATAATGCGATATTGTATGTAAAGAATATAATGAAAATATATAAAATACAAGAGTTCTAATAGACTTCGTATACAAAAGATATAATAGTAGTAATATCTGGTACTCGTGATAATACAATAAAATAAAAAATATAATAAACTTTCCCGAGTATACAATTCAAAGACAATATTACTAAGTAAGTCAATATATTGATTTACACTAAGTAAACTGGAAAGTATGATACTGCAAAGTAATACGGAATACATACTATTCTATTAGATGATAAAATATTAGATAACTTAGAATCTTACATTAAAAATGATATGTAGTAATGAATATGTATTTTAAGAATACAATAGAAATATAATACTTTGAATGTTACCAGAATAATTAGATTAAAATACTTTGTATCAATTAGATAATGAAAAATTAAAAGAATACGAAAAATAATTAATTGATAAATATTAAAATTTGTATAATCAATACTAAGATATCAGTATATAAATCAACTCAGTAATAGATCAATTATAATTGATAAACAATGCTTAATTATGTAAGTAAGATAAAAAATGATTTGTTTAGCACCGAATACTCTATGACTAATATTTATTTATACCTAAAATGTAATATTATCATAATAACTTTTCATAAGCTAAAATACAAGAAATTATTGGAAATTCTGAATAAATTTCATTAGATGACATTGTAAATAAGAAATATATTGATAGTATCTTATCTTTTACATATCCTAGGAAAGATGGATTATATCATTTTACTTATGCGGGTAATTTCTAAGATTATGATCCTTGTACTAATACCATCAAATGCGTATTGAAAAACTAAAGTAAGTATTACAAACTTACGAAGGATCTAATGTAACACTATAGATTCTATAGAGTACTATCCTAGAAATAAATGTAATAGTAATAAAAATAATAGTATGAACAATTGAAGTGTCAATATGATGAATTAGAGAAGAAATACAAGAAAATAAAATAGATTGCTTCCGCAATGTAATCTAAATTGAAGAGTACGGGAGGTCTTACTGAATAATTGCAAACTGAGTAACTTATTACAGATAGATCATATGATTGATTTTTTTATATGTATTATTAAAATAATTATGGAGTTATGTTGGTCAAATCCAAAATAGGAGAGACCAAAATAAACTAAATTAAAAAACTACTTACTGTTACCCCTTAAACATGCTTTGATGGATAAGTATCCGAATCATTTAATGTATATACTGAGAATAAAACATGTTTATTCGTACCTTAATTCTTTGCTATAGATGTACTCGGTATCAAAAGATAAAATATAATGAATGTAAATAAACCAGAATAGAATAATTCTAAATTCATATTGGAATTAAGAGATACTTAAAAGACAATAGTAAAATAGTTAATGACTAACTTAACATCATACGGAGGATAAATATTGAATCTCGAATGCGCATCTGGTAAATGTTTATCTTTTGATTCGAAGGTTCTTACTGTAAATGGATTTAAAAATGTATAAGACATTCGTATTAATGATATATTGATATATCCCGATCTCGGAGTCAAAGACGATCTCGGAATATCAAAGGTACAATCTATATGTTTCGGATATGATAAATAATACGAAGTGTACGATCATATTAATAATTTATCTTACTTTAAATGTAATTCGAAACATAAAATAACATACTTTAACTACCGGAATGGATAATATTAGGATACCGAAGTAAAGGAACTCGTAGATTCGTAAGAATACATAGGTGTAAAGTATGATCCCGAAACTAAAGAATATACAAGATTTCCTTTTATGGTTCGGAACTTACATAAATAAGAAAAGTATTTCGGATTCACATTGGAAGATGGAAAGAATAGATTCTTAGTAAATGATTACATAGTAACTCATAATACTGCTATTTCATTGTATATAGCATCTTAGTTCAAAATGAAAACATTGATAGTAGTAAATAAGATACAATTAATAGAACAATGGTCAAGAGAAATATAGAAATTCTTATCATCGGATACAAGACTCGGTGGGATTTAAGATTCCAATAATAAAGACATAGTAATAAGTACAATATAGACTTTGTATACTACTAAATATGACTAAGATATATTATCAAAGTTCGGAACAATAATAATTGATGAAGGACATTGTATTGCGGCTCGTATGTTCGTATAAGCAGTAATGAAAACATAATGTCATGTAGTAATGAATCTAAGTGCTACATACAAAAGAAAAGATGGACTTACCAATGTAATAAAGTACTTTTGTGGTAAACCAGTAATGTCGGACGACGTAGTATAAGATAAAGGTGAAATACTTAAGTAAATAGAGAAATCATTAGTAGTAAAATAAATAATATTTAAATCTAATGATCCTAGATACAAAGATATTATGTCAAATAAGTATATAAATGGATATTAGTAACCCGATTTTAATAAAGTACTTAATAATATTACTAAAATATAAGAACGTAATGAATTAATAGTATTCCATACATTAGAATGTATCAAATAACAAAGAAAGATATTGATTTTAAGTGAAAGAGTATCTCATATCGAAGAATTAGTATCTATGATTTAAAATAAAGTCATGGATATTAATGTATAATAGTTTACTGCAAAGACTAAGTTACAGGAAAGATAAAATCTATAGGATAACAATGTAATAGTTGCTACATATAACATCGCATAAGAAGCAATGAATATACCAGATCTTGATACTCTTATAATGGCTACTCCGAAGTCTGATATATAATAATCAATAGGACGTATCAAAAGATAAATTAATAAGAATATTCCATTAGTAATAGATATATGTGATCAATTGTATACTTTTAGTAGAAGATAACATAAAAGAGTAGCATATTATGAATCTAATGGAAATAAGATAATAACTTTATGATCAGATGTAATCAAATTATTTGTTTATATGTCCATTGAATTTGTATTATTCTTTTAATCTATATACCGCATCATAAAATATAGACTCTTTTAGTTTTCCTTTGTATAGATCTATATCAAATTCGTTTTATAGGAATACTAAATCATGTAATACCTATGGATTTTTATATTATTTTAGTTTATGAATATCTTACATTGATACTATTCCATTAGTAAGTTACTTATATACTTTTACGAATAAATTAATATACTCTCTATCTTAAGCATATGCTATCATTTAAAGTATATTTTATTTGTATTTGTTATCCGGTATTTCTTAAATGTACTATTGTATTATTTTTAATTTAGAAGTAATATTATCATTGTATAGATTAGTGAATATGTAATGTTGTATGTATATGTACTTTAGATCATTAGATTTATCATATTATTAGTTTCCTCCGTATTGTTTAGTATTATCATACATTTATTCTTGGAATTTTTATTCTTGTAAAAGTATGTTTTACATTGCTTAAATATAATGTTTTTAAGATAATAAATATTCATTATCATAAGAACAATAAATTAGAATTCTATTGTAGATCTTTTAATTCCGTATCTTCTAATTGTTATTTTGTATTTTCTTCTTGTATAGTGACTTCATATTATTTTTTATTCTTATTCTATTTCTTTATTTGTAATACTTTCATGGGATGCAACATATGTATAAATATCACTCATCATCTTCATCGTTACCATAAAAAAACTTATTGTAATCAGTAACAGTTTATTATTTATCATAATTGTATCTATCTTAATAATTCGAGTCTTTAGATTCCTCTTCTATTTTCTTCTTCAATTGTTCTCTTTTAGATTTTTAGAGATCTCTATATAATTGTCTTGTATCTATAGGCATAAACATTTATGATTTTTGAGGCTATTATACTTATTGTTACTAATGTAATTGACTTTAATAGAATCCATGTCTATTATTCTATTATTCATAGTAATTTTATTTTAGTAACATATCATAATCAGAATCAATTGTTCTATCGTCTTATTCGAATTTAATAAAATTATTGCTTTACATGAGATATAACATAAAATAATATATTCGAATATACATTAAATAAACAATGTATATTTGGATATTCGTATATCATTCTTATTGTTTTGTATTCATTTACTTCATTAATTCTATATTCTTAAGTTATTCTTTTTAAAGTTATTTTTCTAATTCTTCATTCTTCATTTAATTTTCTAATAATTATTCATCTATCTTTTTATTGTTCATACCTAAATGATATTATACTGCAGATTATCCGAACATACCTAATAATCTCACTTCACATGGTAAATCTTTCATTTTACCAGTATATTTCTTTACTAATTCATCTACTAATTCTGGATCACTTTTTAATTCTTTTACGAAATGTTCAGAGAATCCATCTAATCTTAATTTGTATGGCATATACTAACTTTAATTTACCGAATTCAAAAAATTAATTCCTCCTGATACCATAGTGTATATAGCTTCTCTTTTACTATTTCTTGTAACCTAATCATGTAATTATCCTCTTATCATTTCAAGTGTTTCTATATCAGAATCTGTAGTTACTTTATTATTTTATTCATCTAACAATATAGCTCCTCTATCAATTAATTCTTTTATTTCTTGTAATATATTGTATTTCTAAAATTTAATCTTAAGAATTTCTTTCTTTTATTAAGTAGTCAAATCTTTCTTTTATTTTTTCTTTTCTGTATTATGGACTTCGTTATGGACTTCATGATCTACATATTATCTTTTAGACTTCGTAGACTTTATAGACTTCGTAGACTTTATAGACTTCGTACTCTTTATTGAGTATTCTGCTTTATCTTTTTTATTATCCATTGAATTATGTCTAATCATTTTGGTTTTGTTTAATTATTCTTATTATTCAATTTATGATTATTTATTGATAGTATACAATTTATTGTTTTCACTATTATTTTTAATATCATCTATTTTATTCAATGCTATGGTATTAAAATCTTATTGTAATAGTTTTTCAGTATTAATAGGATCTTTCATATTGCCAATTAATACTTTATCAATGGATTTTAATGTTATATCTAAGTTATTTTAATCGAGCTATTATAGTGTCATAGTATAATTTATATAAGTTAAATATATAATTAACAATGTGGCACGAAGATAGGAAAATAGATAATATGGAATAATAAATAAAATAATTGACTTTGAAAATAAATTCGATATAGATTCCTAAATAATAAACTAATGTAGTAGTACAATTGACATACAATGATATTTTTATTATTTTTCTATTGATTCTAATAATGATATTATTCAAAAAGTGATGCCTTGTGACGATTTGATATATATAGAAAGTCACAAGGCAATAGAATGCGTATTTTTTAAAATCAAATATGTACTAAATATAGATTATATAAAATTAATATAATGCCTGCTTCCAAATAATAATAATTAAAAAACGTCTAAGTTAAATTATTCGATTTATAATAAGAACATGATGTCCTAGTAGCTTAAAAAGAAGCTTTGTAAACATAAATAGAATAATCAGTCGGAAAAGTAAAATCATAATTGATTACTTAGGCAGTAGTATTAGATGAAAAAATCAAATAAGTAGATGATAAAATTAAAAGATAATAAGCCGTAGAACTAAAGTATGTTCCCAAAGATGTCTTGTACAAATAAGATCATTAATAAAACAATAAAGAAGTCGAATCATTAAAGTAGTAATTCAATAGCATATATGATGGAGTCAAATCATTAATTAAATCTGATTCTAAATTCGAAAATACAGAACTATACAAATAAGAATAATAAAGAAAGAAGTGGTAACATTTGAGTCCCGAATAAGATCCTTTTGATAAGAAAACATTTGAAACTCTTAAATAAAAAGGAGGATTAGATGATTAGTACTTATCCGAATACTAGTAATATTCCGAATAAAAAAGAATCCCAATCAAATATAGTACTCATGTCAAGAATGCAAAAGAATATATTGATTTGATAAAAGAATAGTATCCCGAATAAGGACCTTTGTATGATTCCATTTCTAAATAACTCGAAGTCCTATAAACCAAAATGTCTAAATTACAAAATAAAAACACTAAGACATTCTGTTACGTAATTAGAAATTGGAATTATGATCCTAAAATAGTAGGTTCTTAATAATGGTAATGTATCTCTAAAATGAAATCAAGTAAACCAAGATTAGCTGCTAAAAAGATTGCTAATCAACAAATTAGTCAATTATAAAAAGCAGATAAATATGATGGGAACTTTATTACTATTTGTGTAGCAGAAAAGATTCCAAGAGTACCATTAGATCAATGTAAAATACATGAATTCTAGTGTAAAAGAGTATTATTAGATAAACCATAGGAAATCAAAATTAAGAAAAAAGTAGATATTAAAGATGAAACTGATACCATAGTAGGATACAAAGTAGAAGAATAAGTTATTAAATACGAATATGACATTGTAATCAACAAAATTAAAAAGAATAGAAAATATACATTGACCGATGGAACAAATGTAAGACATAACATTACTTCTATTTTACCCGAAAAATAAGTATTCAACTTTTTTAAACATTTCCATAAAGATTCTTAAGATGTAGTAGATATTACTTTATAAGATGAAGACAACAACGAAACAAAATATCAATGTTTCAAATAAAAAATTAAAGTATTAAAAGGTAAAAAATAATAGACAGTAGATCAAATAGTAGTAAAATAATTGGTAGACGGAGAATACAAATATTTAATTGGTACTTAAAAATAAGAAGACTTCAATACAGAAATAGAAGATACTGAGACTATGTAATAAGATTTAAATGTTACTTAGTCTACATAAGGACCAATTAACTTTACTCCATAAGAATTCAAACCAATGAATTAATCATAAGTATATTATCCTACTGTCAAAGTAAAATGATTTATTATTTTTCAAGTAATCTTTCTTTATTATTTAATTATTTCATACAAATATATGTAAAAATAATTAAATTAATTGAGATACGAAAAGATCATATTGAATATTTAAAGAATGATTAAGAATAGAGGAATACTAGTAAATGAACTTACATAATAATAGATACACAAAGAACTAAATCATTATTTTAATAATAGTGATCATTCATTTATCGAATTAGAAATAGATCCGAGTACGAAATCATATTATTCTGAAAATGATACTATAATGTATATTATGTTATACGATAAGTAGAATTAAAAAGACATTATATCTAAATACATATAGAATAAAGATAGTCACATGTACAATAGACCAGTTATAATATTGACCGATTAACCTAATATTAAAAACATAAATAATAATAAAATAGAAATATTCGAATAGGATACATTTTTATTTGATTTAGTACAAAATAATCTAGTCCCCAAGTTCGTATTGTTATCATAATACAATTACAAAGACATAATATAGTAATACAAAAAAGTATTCAAGAATATAGATGACAGAGTAACATTTAATGAGTTTATAGAAGAAATAAACTAATAGTATTGTTCTAAATATTAATTGTTAAAAGATCCTATATCCAAATATTATCATGCATAAGTAGGAGATATATTTATGATACAAAGATATAATTGTTAAGAAATAGATTTTAGAAAAGTAATAGTCTAGAGTAATTCTGGTGTATCAGAAGTATTTGATGAAGCAGAGGATGATTGATCTATTTATTTATATTTAATGAAAAACATTACTAATATAATTAATTTACGTAAGAAATCTGAAGACGAAGAGGATATTAATCATTACTAAATGTTATCTGATATTTCTGGAATAGATGATTAAGAATAATATATTCTAGTAAAAGATGGTATGGCAACATTAGAATAAGATGAACTACAATATATGTATATCAATGCTACATTTGATTATGAATAAGAATAAACTAAAATATAGTAACATATCATAAATACTTACAATAAATCGAAGTTAATGATAGTAAATGCCGTAGATAAAGTAACAATCGATTACATGGTATTATTGTTCTAGTAGCTCATAAACATTAAAGGAATATAGTAATAAGATTGCATTATCATATTCTGTAATGAAAAAAAGTAATCCGAGTATGATATGTTAGACAATAAGTATTATTTGGGTAATATCAAAAAGTGTATAAAAGATCTATTTGTGAAAGTAGTAGTATTAGATGATAGTGATCAAATAACCGAATATATGGATTAAAACTAGAACTTTTTACTGTAATCAGTACTAAACTCGAATATAAACAAATAATAGTAGACCGAATGTATAGATTCTAAATTAAAGTAATTCTAAGAAGAATCCGACATACTAATAATATCAGAATTCTTCAGTAAATACTCTACGGTACTCAAAAGAATAGTATAATTGATACATGACAAGTCATAATATGATAATGGAATAGTAACTTAAATATTCGATTATATATCTAAAGTATATGTGAAACCAGAATTAAGTACATTCTTTGATTACTTCATCGATAATCATATACAAGCAATAAATGGTATATTGAATAAACAAATATAGACTATAAGATAGACTAAATTATTATCTAACTTTTAGAAATTAATACAATAAAAGATATCGAGTAATAAATAGGTATACATTTAAGATGACTATGATTAACTATATTAAAAAATTGTTTAGACAATAGTAGATTTACCAAGATCATTACATGATACCAATGTAAACATATAAGCATATATTGATTATTTCTCTGGATACATGGAACGAGAAGATATACTAAAGTTTTTATTTACTGATTAGAATACCGAAACATATGGATATGATAAGTTTAACTAATATTAGTTCTATTTTGTTACCGGAAATAACAAAGTGTATCTCAAAGGATAAAATCATATATCGTTTATGTTCAATATCATACTTTATACGTAAAATATAGTAGATAAAGAGTATGATTTCACTGGAAATATAAAAATATAAATGGGTCAGAATGACTTATCATAAATAATAGATTTGAGTAATATCAAATACAATTATAATTATGAATAATGTGATATTTCTTAGTTTAAAGACTTCAGATAATACTTTAAGAAATACTCTGATTACTTCTTATTTACAGGATAATATACTGCATATCAAAACATATATTAGAATATACCTTAACCTATTAAGCTATCTAATTCATTATTGTATATATTTGATAAAGTGTATCACGATATACCCGTTCCTAAAAAAATAATATAATTTCAAAAGTACTTTACTACAAAGGATATATAGTTTATGACAGAATACAAATTAATAGATTAGATATTCAAGAAAGAATAAAAGTATTAGACATGTGAAATGGATATCATATATGATTAGTTAATAAAGAAAATACTATAAAAAATCATATGTAAGTAATAACTTAAATAAATATGTGATCCCAAGGATATAGAGTATATTCTAGGAACATACTAATTATGAGTCATACGAATCCCAAAATATATAATTGTTTATCATTGTCTACATTACAATTAGTAAGTAACATTTGATCTCCGGCATTGTAATATATTGGTTTATCAAGCTAAATGTATAATTCTTTACCTTTTACAAACATAATCTTACATTTGTACTAGAATCCTTAATGTAAAAGTATAAACTATTAATATTAATAACAAGTAATATTCTTGTAATCGATATTAATTTTGATCTTATTCTAATACTTCGATTCTCCGGATATTAGTATCTGATCTTCTACTTTACCATTTATTTCTACTATACTATATCCATTGGTAAATTTCTCTTCTACTTTATATTTGGGATTCTCAAATATACCATTCATAAGATAAATGTTATCATACCACTTTCTTGCTATTATTGGTTTATCTTCTTTTGTTTAGGCTTAATATTTTTCTAGTATCTATGTAAGATCTTCATAATTATTCATATCTACGTATGCGAAGTGTAAAGACTTACACGATTCCAATATCTTTTTCATATTCTATTCGAATTTAACTTATTAATCGGAACCTTTGAAAGTAGGATTCAAATCATTCTTAGTAAGACATATGATAACATTATACTTATTTAAGATAGGAATATACTATTACAAATACTTTGCACAGTTCTTTTTCTCATTTCCATTCAATGATATAGTAGCAATGATAGTATCTGACATCTATATTGAAGCAAATGTCTTAAGAATATGATCTTAATGTCCGGGATTATCGATAATAGTAACAATATCTTTGTAATCATAAAACATAGAATGATAGGTATTATTATTTTCATCTAGAAAGAAATCAGTCTTTTAACCTACTAGAGATTAAAACAAAGTACTTTTTCCAGAATCTACGTGTCCAATAATTGATACGGTTCTCATTTAAATTTTATTTTTTTAATATTTCTATAGTTTTATCAAATATGATAATAAATAAAATATCATTTTTCGACAGTCCTGAGTCTATCAAATAATAGACTATAAGTAATCTCTTTTTTATCGAATTATTCTTCGTATCTACAATTGGGACATTATAAAGTTAATATTTTACCTTAATTCTTAATTGATTATAATATCAAATTATTTAGACAATCTCTATGATATGTATGAGAAGTATGATTCTTAATAGCATATTAAATATTATCCTAATCTTCAAGACATATAGTACATTATGAAGGTTCTTATTCTATTTTTTCACATACGTACTCTGTAAAATACTTATTTATCAAGTCTTTTATTTTGAGATGATGTACTACTCTTGGTTTACACATATTATGATAAGTAACTTTCATTCCGATCCTAAATATGTCATTTTGATTAAGTAATTATTTATTATCTATATTCTAACAAAATATACATTAATTCATCTTATCGCATAGCATACTATGATTAGGATTACATTCCGAACATACTTCTTCATTACATTGTATTCTTTATGTACAGGGAACTTAATAATTGTCTTTTTTACATATTTTACAATGTACTACTTATTCTTGAATAGTACAACATTTGATACATAATCCACCAAAGAAATCTTTATTCATTATACCTACCGAGTCACATTTCTAACATTGTTATTTATTACAATTAGTATATCTATAATTACATTCTTTGCAACATCCATCTATTAGAGTATAATTTGGTTCTAATGAACAGAATTCGCATTTATTATATTCGCAAGTATGATTAAATGAACAATCTTTACATAATAGACAATCTCCTTTATATGGACAATATACATATTATTCTATTTTTTCTTCGCATTGATTACATTCTAAAATATCATAACATTAGAATGATATAGTTTTATCTAATCCTTTATGATCATTAATACATTATTTACAGAACATTATTTTAGATGTACATTATTGACATTTAAAGAGTATATTACATTTCTTATCACAATATAGACATAAGTAATTTAGTGCTAATTAATTTGTATCATCGGATTCCAAATATTATCTTTTAATATCGATTTCTACACAAGTACTATTGATATTATGCGAATGTATACATTATTTACAGTAATGCTTATTGCATGTTTCACAATAAGAATCTATATCGACACTTTCACAAAATATACAACTTTCTTCTTAAATCATTTTATTGTTTTTTAATATTAGAACAATTAAAAAGTATTATACTAATTCGAATAATCAAATTTATAATTAAAAACTAGTAGCCTTATATCGAAATAATATATTATTCATACGAAACTAATTAATAAATAAATAAAAGAATCATATATTTTATTTGAATATGTATTTCTTTATATCATCATAGAATAACTAGTTATCACAACTAAATGAATCTAGAGGATCCTAATATTCTTTTGCAACATACTACATCATTTTCATTATGGGTTTCTAATCCTTGGATATTTTATCAATAAACTCTTTAAACGAATCATATTATTACTATTTACTGATATTAATACAATTATATGATAAGTAAGATAATACGTAATCTTCAAAAATAGTATCTTTACAATACTATTTATAGATATTACATATATCATTGTAATCCTATGCTGTCTATATTGAGAACGAATCAAATAATGGTAGTAATTCTAAATCTATATCATCCTTATCTTCATATTCTGATACTAATTTGTATACTTTAGGATTACTAGATTGCGTAGTTTACTTAATATCCATTATTATTTTAAGTCCGAATAATTCACTGTAAGTCTAAAACATATTAACTGCCGCAATTTCATTGATCATTTTATTCTTTTGGACATGTTCGATAAAAGATGATGGGGTATGAGGATTATGTGTATAGAAACACAATTAATACTTATCTATTGTTTAAGATTAAGATAATAGATAAGTATATAGTTCATCGGATAACTTCTTGTTATTGTATTTTTGTATATGTCCTAGTAACGAATATAACATTTCTTTGTAATCACAAGAATTCAATAATCTTTCAAATATGAGTTTCTATAACGTATCTACAAATAATTATTGTAATTCTTATCTAGTTTTCCATTCGATATTTGCAAAATCAAAGTTCTATTGTATTTCTTTTTACCATTTATTCATATTCTCAAGAGTATCCATAACAAATCTTACGAACTCATCGATTCTTGGATATTTGAACTTTTACATACTCATCTTAATAGCAGTCTTGATCTTGTTCAATATATTATTACATACGAATTCCATATTAGTATTTAAGATAATATACAAGTACTATTGGATCTTATCTTTATAATTGATTTATTCTCCTTGATTCTAATCTATTACACTTTATGCTTGTAATTAACCAAATATATACTTCATGTTACCTTGATTATTAAAGAATTCTTCGAATAACAAATGTTTTAATTCTATAAGTTATTCATCATTTACTATGTCCTAATTTGTCTTATGTGCAATAGTAGCAGATTTAAATAAGTCTTCTTCCGAAAAGTAGAACATATAAGAATCGGACTTGAATAACTTAAAGATTTACTTTATTATTTGTATCTTTGCTATATGATTATCTTATGGAGTATCTTCAAATGATGTCTTGTCAATATTAGATGTCCATATTGCTTTCTAGATAAGATTAAAATTTACTTCTTATGAAACTATAGAATCATCATTCTATTATCTTTTCTTTATTACTTTAACATTATTTCTTATTGCCCTTGATATATTATCATTCGATAAGAAATAATCTAATACTTTAATATGTCTATCTTTTATCACATTTATCATAACATACTTCATTTGTAATCCGGGATATGGATTATTTCTAGGATTATCAATGATAGACTTACATATTTTAGCATATTCTTATACTAGTAATTCTTACGAATCCTTTGTTATTTTCTTATCTTTTATGAATTTCAAGATATGAATATTTATCTTAAAGTTATTCTTATTTGGTTATTAGGACCAAGTTTTTTTATTATTGGATCCTTTGACGAATTAGAATGTGTTAGTAGTATTTCTTTAAATCATTATTTTTTATTTTTTTATTTCATTATTAAAGTTTAGTATAGTATATCTAATATCTAAATCATTTTTTACTTTTATTCTTTCCGTTGGTATACATTATGTAATAAACATTATACATTGTTCCAATTGATATAGTAACTGCGAGTACCAATAGTAATTAGAACTTCTTTTCTTATTAACATTTCTCTTTCTTATTCTGATCTTATTCATTGAATTATATTGTAAGATAATCTATCATTACATATATGAACTTAATAAGTAACTGTATTATGATTTATGATGTCAAAGTCTTTATGAACACTTTATCACTTATTAGATTTACTATGTCATCTATTTACTAGTTATCTTCCATTGTAGAATATTATAAAACTGTATATGATACAAAGATAAATAAAAAGAGATGATAATGGTAAATTAGAAATAGTCAAATAAGAAACTAATTCTAATTCGGCAATAAAAAAGATAAATAATAAACAAATAGAGTATTGTGATTCTATAGAATACATTGATTAATAGAAAGTCACAATATTATCATAGGAGACTCTTAGGAATCAAAGTAGATAATTCTATAGACCCGTAATATTGAGTAAGTTCAATAATGAGAAATTAGATGATTCGTAGATAAATAGATAACTTATAGATATTAATATAAAATTTTCAAATGTATTCTATACGAATAATGATTACTACTATTAGCATATCAATTAATTAATATTTTAATATGGAGTACTCGATTAAAACAAATATAAAACATTTCATCACCGGGATCAATAATTATCGACTTATAATGTGAATATTAATAACTTTATTGACTTTTACATTAATGATTTTAGACTCGAATTGGATAACTAATAGTATGTGTATTATATGTACTTCAATGATGCGGGTAAGATGTCATGCAAGATAGGAAAATACTTTACTAATTAATAGTTTCTCGTAGTCGAGAATATACATGAATAATTACAAAGAATAATTAAGAATCATTCGGATGCAATATATCTTATAGAATATATAGAATAGAATATGGAAATATCTTAGATCATAGGATTAGATACTCATTATCTTCAATAATTATAAGATTATAAGTAACCTAAGTAATATATTCAATAGCTTCAATAATGTAAATAAGAAATAAATGATGAAATCGAGAAATAAAAAAAGGATATACTCGAAAAGCAATGGTTAATATATTATGGTAAACATAAGTAGATACCAGAATATATATTTGATGACTTGGATTAATTAGATATAAAGGATGATATAAAATAGTATGTAATTTAAGAATATGAAGAACCAAAGAATAAAAGTATATATGAGAATATGATGCACATGTGGGAATACTTACAATAATACTCATAGAAACTCATGAAGATAGATATATTTTGTAAAATAATACAATAGCAATAGAAATAAATATTAATATAATCCGAAATAATAAGACAATAGATAGAATAGGATCAATGTAAAGACATATAGAATCATTGTGAGAATATGATATTGTTTATTTTATTACTATAACAGAAAATACAAGTAAAAATAGATATTAATCTGATATCTTAGATAGTAAATTCTTATGAAATCATATGTAAATTACATTAGTAATAGTAAATATCTGGATTAAATAAAGTAATAACTGGTATAGTCGAATAAAAAGTATTGTTGTAAAATAATGTATTTTTGTATTAATCATTTTAGGATTACATGAAAGAATAAGATAAAGATGAAGGACTGTATAAAATATCATTTTAATTGTTAGAGATACTTTAATAATAGATAGAAGATTACAAAAATATATAGAAATGATTCTTGTTTAATTTTATTATATTCATGTAATCAGATTACTATAACAATGAGAACGCTGTAAGAGATAATATACCCTAGTCTTATGTTATTTAATAAAAATAATATTCTAAATAAAAACATATACTCGATAACATAGTAAAGACTATCGTGATAACTATCATAATACTTTTAATCATATACATATAGAATTGTACTAATATATTTACTTAAGTTTGTAAAAACAAATGTAATGCATCGGATGCTAAATTCACAGTATGGAAATTGGGAAATCAAATATCCGAAACCGAATTCTTTCCTTTTAGATAGTGACTTCACTTTGTTTCGTAGTAACTTCACTTTGTTTCGTAGTAACTTCACTTTGTTATGTAAAATATTTTAATATTAGAATAATTTACATATTACGAGTCACGAGGAGGTACGACGAGTCATAAGAAACCTTACATTTTAGATTATTGCATTTTAGGTCCATTGTTTACTAGTTTATCTGTATTCTTGATTTTCTTAACTTTCTTGACCTTCTTTTCTTCGATACATTCTTCTTTAGATTCGGGTACTTCATACATAGTAGTTTTTACAGGTTCTTTCTTAGATTTCTTTTTAGTCTTTACTATTTTACCATCTTGATTCATATAAGTAATTTATTAGTTATATATCACATTTTCAGGATCTAATGATTCTTTTTAGAATAATAATAGTAGACTAATCAAAATAGAATAGAAGTAATTAAATTGAGAATGAACATAGAATGATCCTTAATATCTAAGAGAATAAATTCTATTCTGTTTTGATAGACATGCTACATCCCATTTTTTAATTTCCATTTTTTTAGGTTATATTTTTTTAATTAACTCTGCATATCTATCTTAAATATTGGATAATATATTATTTTCTCTTTATGCTTCGACTACTATAGAAACTAATTTCTTTTTATTTACTCCCTTGGGCTATAGTTGAATAAATAATAGTCCTAATATAAATAATCCTTAAATCTAATCACCTTTTGTTGTATTATTATCAAATTATATTACTAATGAATAGTTTGAAACTACTAATATCATTAAAGTGATCATTTACGATTGAGTAAGTTTATTTACAGGAGTATCACTTCCAAATAAATCTTATAGTTCTCTAATATCCGAACTTAATCTTATGTAACTATACATACGACTTAATTTAGTTCCTAAAGTTGATATCATCTGTATATCGGATGCATATTCGGTCTTAAATTATTTTACGATTTCAATTAGTTAAGGTTAGGGCTCATCATTTAACTATTCTAACAAAGTTTCATGTATAGTAAATTTGTTATTCATTTAATTATATAAAAATATATATCATTAAAATACGATTTCTGTCATTAATATCCATATTCATTACATACTATATATTTATTTCCCGTATTTAATATTTATTCTTAATATATTGATTTCAAATTCTAATTATTTTTTATGAATTTTATGGTTCGACAAGAGAAATATTAACTAAATACATTATTCTATTGAGTATGACTATATATTATTTTCAAATACATTTATCTTTTTTATTGTTCGTCTTATATTAATTATTATATTTGTCTCATTACGTTTTCTATCATATCATTGTATATAGCAACATGACTATCAAGAATCTCATATACGCTCTAGAATACTTAATTACTATCATTTATCTTATGTAGTATGATAACACATGATACGTTGTTAAGTAAATTTATTAAAGTATCTTTAGTCCCATAATTATTGTGTATTATGAGGGCGTACCGCCCAATATCTTTATTATAAAATAATTATTACTACATACTATCTATATTATTTGTATATTGGATATCTATAAAATCTCTTGGTACTCCAGAATTATCAAGTAAGAAATACATAAAGTCACTATATTATTACTATATGTTTATTATTGATTCCGTAGCACATTTATTTATTTTATTCGAAAGAATCTTTTGAAGTTATACTATTTCTTACTAATCTATTTCTAATATATCATTGTCAAAGATTACTTCATTCCTAAGATTATCATTGTGTGTATTCAATAACTACAAGATAAAAATGTAGTATAATTATTTGTTCTTCTTAATAATATCTAATTCATAATCATCATAAATATCAATGGATAACATTAAAATTAATATAATTAATGGAATGTACTTTGTTAGTAAATGTGGTGCGTCTAAAGAAATAAAACCAAAAGATAAATGTAAAGAGATAAGAGATACTAAAGGATATAAGAACATTTACCAATTGAATGATCCTAAACATGGTTATAACTATTTTATGACTACCGATAATATAGAAAAATACTATGATTGGATTAAATAGACTGGAAATAATAATCATTTATTTGAAATAATATCCAATAATAGTAGAATGTATCTTGATATAGAATGGGTACCATTGAAACTCTAAGATTTGTATTCTAATACGAATAAGATATAAGACAAGAAGGATTAGAAATTAGATCTAAAACATAAGATATAAGATGAAGGATTTAGTATGATCCATAAGTACATAGATTATTCTTGTCATGTATCTTTTTTGTAGACCGTACTTAAATTAATACAATACATATTCATAAAATACTATTACATGGATCTCGGATAAGGTAAGACACCAATATTCATTGACTTATACAATGATCTCAAAGTTTTGGATTCTTCGAATTCCGAGAAACATAGTTTTCATATTTAACTCAAAAAGAAAATAAATGGGAAAGAATTATTATTTTAGACAAATCAAAAATTAGTATAAGCCTAAGATAATATATTGAGTACATTCGATGTATGTGATCAAATGATTAAGATAATTCCAAGTCTAAATGGACCTATGGATTCATGTGTATATAGTAAAGAAAGAGCATTTAGAACTATCGGAGCAACTAAATTTAAAAGTGATAGGGTCCTAAGACCAATAAATATAAGAACATTATTCGAATAGAACAAGATAGAATATCTATAATTCGATGAAGTGAACATATATGATTACTATGTTAATCCTTTATAATAAGAATAATTCATGCATATTAAAAGTAGATAAATATAGTAAAAATAAGATAATGAATATGGACTTAAACTTATTAAAATCAAAGCATTAGAATATCTAGATGACGAAGTATCTGACGAAGTATCCGATGACGAACGATACAATAATCCATAATCGAATCATATAATCGAAAAAAAGACATACGAATAATATGATTAGTAAGAATAATTCAAATTCTAATCATATTAGTAAAAATAAACATTTATAAAGAATCTAGAATTAAAAATATAATAGAATGTTCATCCTTCCGCATAATACTATAGTAGTATAGATCAGAAGAATGATGTAATGTTCTATTTCATTTACAAGGATAAAACGGAACCATGCTTTACATAAAATATACATAAGAACAATAATTTTTATGCTATAATAAATAAATAAACTGTATAACTAAGATGTTTCTCTTCTAAATGTAAGACTAGTCATCATTTATGTTCTGTTAATGATTTATTATGAATCTAATTACAGTTATATAGCAATTAATAGCATATCAATTAGTTATTAATTTGATACTTTTTAGATTACAATTCGGCATTTGATATTTCTTTATTGAACTTCATAGAATCTATATTTTTCAATTGATCATATATTTGATATAATTGAAAATTAAATGTAAGATATGCTATATTCTATTTTATTACTTCAAAAACATTATCCTTGATACTTAAAATATCTTTTATTATTTTTTCTAATTTATCTATTTTGTAATCTTATGTAAATGCTTCTTATCCTAAATCATTATAGAATTTTATATATTTCAATATAGATCTTGCATTCCCATCAGATTGATTTATTATTTATTATAATGTTTCTTGTGGTATATGTTCTTATCCCGGTATTCTTTTAACTACTTACATAAGATCTTCTTAAGATAGCTTATTAAAATAAAACATTATACATCTAGACTTTATTGCCTATATGATTTTATTCTCATAATTACATACAAAGAAGAATCTTATATTCTAATGATATTCTTCTATTATTACTTTCAATGCACTTTATGCATCCAGAGTCAATTAATCGAATTCGTCTAATATTATAGTTTTGAATTAGTATTTCTTCTAATTAAAATTAGTTTTACAAAAGTTTATTAATTATCCTCTTACCATTTCTATACCATTATCTTAAGATACGTTTATTTTCTTCACATGGTTATTTAAATCTATGTCCTAATATATTGTCTTAATGATTATGTTTATCAATGTTGTCTTACCTATTCCCGAGTTTCCATAAAATAATAAATTAGGAATACTCTTCTTTTCTATGAATGATTTTATTTAATTCACTATTTTATCTTATCCTACTATTCTATCAAACTATTTCATTTTATATATTGTTGATTTTAAAGAAATATTATATTATTACGTTATTTCATTTTAAATTATTGTATGATAAAGATATTATATATTGATACAAATGTTTGTCTATAACATCATAAATTCTAGAAAAACTGTCATGCCCTAAAATTAAATTACTATATTATTAATATCTGTTTACCTATTAATATTCGTAGCATTGAATTTCTTGATATTCAAAAGTAATATGGAATAATTTAGTATTTATATTAATGGTCTTATTGTTACAAATCTGGTATATGATATATTTAAGATCACAATGTAATAATAAAATATTAGTCCGTAGAAGCCTAAATCATTATCATAGAAATTAAGTGAGAAACTTGAAGAAGAAAGATTAAGATTAGAGACCGAAGAATAAGAACTTGAATAGTCTGAAGAATCTTCATCTGATGATACTATCGAAGATCCATAGAATATCGAAGATCCATAGGAAGTCTAAGAAGTCTAAGAATAAAAATCAAACATTAAAGAAGAATCAAATGATAATAATGAAGAATCGAATCATAATGAAGAATCGAATAACAAAGAGTAAGAGTAAGAATAGAATATAGAAGATCCCAAAGTCATCGAAGATCCCAAAGCCGAATATGAATTTAAAGAAATCGATAAAATATAAAAACTTTGATATTAATCAAAATTATATACATGGATTAATAAGATTTTACATTAGCTCCTAATTAGGAATAAGAACCACAATTCTTCGTATTTTTAGCAAATAAATAAGTAATATGGTTATTTGTTATTCTAATACTAATATTAACTATGGATTTCTATAACAAAAAATAAGTATTCATAAGTAAGAAAAAGCCTTGATAATCATAAAGAAATTTATATTAATTACTATATGATTACTACTAAAGTTACTATAAACAAGAAGAAATACGATTATACTAATATATTAGAATATCGATAATCCGAGATAATAAAATAAGATATTGATTTACAAGATCTTTTGGATACGTCGTATATAAATGATGTAAATGAAGTATTTTGTTATTAGAACGAACCGGTACCAATATCCTATGAGTTTCTAAATGTAGACTAAGATGGATACAATTATACAAATATTAGTACGGACTTCATAGAAAATAAGAATAATATATACATGGTATAAAATAGTAAATCCGGAGAATACAAAGCATAAAAAGTAAATGGATCATTCAAATAAACAATATAAACTATAGATGTAAACTAGAAAAATATAAATGATCTTAATATTAGTACAGATAAGTATACATTCCATTATCCCGAAGGACGTATATATGAGAATGGTCCAAAACTTTAATATAAGACATTGTATAAAGTATCAAAATGGTTATATGGATAGATACACTAGAAGTATCATACAATAAAGTAATATGAGGAAGGATAAGATAAAGAAGAGTACAAGGAATATTGTGACAAAGAAGGATAAGATTAACCTGGTTATAGGTACTATCCCGATTTAACATAAAAAAGAGATATTACAAAGAAATAGATTATTTATGAGAATACAAAACTTAAGATTAATCCTAATACGTATAGTACGAAAGATACAAAATAATGGAATGACAATACATTCAAATTAGATATTCCAGAAAACAATATAATATAGTTTATTAATCCGATATACTACAATATAAACAAATAGAATATTCTACATAGCATAAAAGTATATATGTTAGAAGATACAGATGCATCATACTATTATCATACTAAACTCTAAGACATGTACATAGAAAAGTAACTAAGATCATAATTCTTTATGACGAAAGATTATCAAATAAAATTCTTCATTACTAGTAAATAATAAGATTAATATAAGAACAAATATAAAGGATTACTTAAATATTTAGTATAGAATGTATTAATTACTCATATAGATGAAAAAGAGATAATCAGTAATAAGAATAAACAATATATTGATATGAGTATCTTATCTAAGTATTACGATGATGATATGATCGGATCATTGAGACCAGATATTCATATGTATAAAGATTTGAAATAAGAATAGTACTTCAAAAAGAATAAAATATTAGTGACCGGAAATGTTACATACTAAATACTAGAATATAATAAATAATTCAAATAGAGATTGATAAAATACAATAAATAGACTATCCTAGAAGTATCTCATTTGATTGATTTAGATAATGATTTAATAGATATAGGTATAGAAGATATTACTGATGACCTAAGTAAGTATCAATAAGATATTGATCAATTGATACTTTAGAAGAAACTCATATAAACAAAATATAAAGTAAATGGATAACTTATCGATTCGAACAATGATTATTTCGTATTATATTGTAATCTTCTATTATTTGTCAAAGAGTTACTATATAGATAATATACTATTCATACTAAAATACTTGATAAATAAGCTACTTTGTTACAGATCCTAGATGAGTACTACGAATACGAAGTAAAATAAAGGAACTAAGATCTATTACTTATCCAAGATAATCTCGAAAAGTTATTGTCTCATGTCGTTTTTTTAATTAATTATACATACAGAGGATCCGGAAATACTGATATTATTACATATATATCCGATAGTTTCAAGTACTTTAAATAATATGAGATAATAATGAAATTAGATTAGGATTACGATTATCTTGTACTTATCATCAAATTATAGAAATTACAAGAATTGGTATACAAGAAGAAATAAAATATAAAGTTCTTGTATGGACCGATATTATTTTAGAATACATATTAAGATTTCTTGGTACAATATCCTGTAGTATTTTCATTTGTAGACAATAAGATATTAGTAGATGGATAAGAAATAAAATAATTATACCTAGATTATGATTTCGAATTATACGAATTAAAGTAAATATATTAGAAAAGTATTACTTCGATATTACAAGAACAAATTAATATATTAAATGAATGTATCGATAAACTATTTAACATAAATAAATGATCAATATTTCGATTATATATTTATGAACAATTTAACTGTAAATACGGACAAAAGATTTTACATATTATTTAATCATTATGATAAAACTAAAAGATCGGATGGTACTAAATTAAAAAATATAAATTTCTATGCACATCCCATTTTTCATTCTAGACATGATGAATCAAATAGTTCAGAAATTATTAAATCTAAAAGATTAGAAAGTAATGTAGATTTATTAGATTATCATAATTACGGATGTTCTGAAATATATGTACCTTCTAAAGGTCTTTCATTCGTAGATACTAATGTATATTATGAATGGTATATGATAAAGTAATATGTAATAATAGAAGAATTTTATGCTCCAACTTTACAAGTAGAAGTACAAAATGAATCTGGAAAAGATCTTACAAATAGAATATAATTGGTCTACAATACAACAATAGAAAATTTTAATAAAGATATTTAAGATGGAGAATTTAATGATCCAAAAAATAAAATATACTTTAGTAAAGATTGGTCTAAAGGAGAAAAATATAAAAATTAAGTAAAAATATATTATGATTTGGATCCGGATACTAAAAAATAATATAAAACAGATTATATTCTAAAACCATATAAATGTATAGTATTTTAAGCCGATGATAAGAAATTATATATTAGTAAAAATAGTTTAAATTACAATCTTTAATGTAATAAGACTTCTTATGATTAAAATGTAATAATAAGTAATATAATATTTAGTACTACTCAAATATTATGGTTTTATTAGAATACTCATAATAATTTGATTACGGGTAAACATGCTAATTATTTTAAAATATATTCTTAGTAATACACTACTGGTATATTCCTAGATATTTTAAGAATTAAAGGATAAAATAAATATTATGATATGGGAATAAAAGATCTTAGACTAATATAATTTGATAAAATAACATATGCTATGGATAATTTTAAATTCGATGGATCCGAAAGTCATCAATAATTATTTAATAAAGCAAAGGAAATATTACCAAATATAGGATTAGACTATATAGATGTAGAAATACCAGAATTAAGAAAGTAAGAATACATAAGTAATATAGAAAAAATAGATTTAAAAAAAGAGATATTTATGGTAAATATTAGATAATGTATAACATAATAATAATATGAATAGGCTCAAGATTTCGAATCACAAATGTATTAGATAATAGAAGAATCTCTCAATAGTGAATCTTATTAATTTGAGATACCCGAATTTATGATGGATAAATAAGTAATGTAATTGTATTACAAATATTACATACTATATTATTACGATGAATAATACAATGCATATTGGATAGACAATGGAAATAAAGATAAGGACATGAGTAATATTACAAAGAATTTGTTTAAATAATAAGATAAATTCAATTAGTATTACTAGAGACTTCAAGGAGTAATCGATGATGCAATATTGATAAACCAAGAAGTATAAAACATAATATCTAAGTATGTATGGAAGACTGATTTAAAATATGATGATATAATATTGATCGATACCGTATCATAAGATACAGGATTCGGACTCAACGTACTAATAGATCAAGGATACTAATATGATTAGTTTCTTTAGAAGTATGCTATATTGAAAATATCAAAAATATATCTCTAATACTATTCATTCTACAAGATAACAGATAAATAGGTACATTTGCCAAAGGAGTATGAAGATATTAAATATAAAAAATTCCCTGATCTATCTTATCACAAAAGAGAATCATTTGAGACATAATCATAAGATAGTTTTTTGAATCTATAACATTAGTTTTATTACTTCCAAGATATAATTTAGAATATGAGTACGGTATATACCAAAATATTAGAATATATAGATGCTAACTCATGGACCGGTAAATTATAATTCACACAATTAGATTAGTATTATTTACGTACAAGATCATTCTTGGACTTCATAAATTAATTGATCCTATATTTCTTATCTCCGAGTTCGTACTCTTATACAGAACTCATTACTAATGCAAGAATAAGATTATTCGAATAAATGATAGAAGTATATGATTACTTTGGAGAAGAACATCCGAATCTACTAGAATATCAATCAAGAATAATAGATTTGCATGTAAGAGTAACAAATGGTTATCATATAAAGTCGGTAGTAGGTCGTATACCTGACATATAGTAATAATAGAAACCAAAATATAAGTTCATCTATAATGGATAATATTATGATACATATGTAGATGATGTAAAATACGACATAGAGGATGATGATTTTAAATTAATATACAAACGGTTAATAGAAATAGACAATTATAATCCGAGAATATATACTTTACTATTCGATGATGGATTCTTTGAATAAATATAGAAATCGTTAAATACACTAGATCAATATATGCTATTATAATGATCAAAGATAAGTAATTCAACATTTCGGAATACAAAATAGAATCCATAAGAACTTAATAAATAGACTAAGAATATTATTAATCTATTTACTAATCTTTGATAGTGGATCTGAATATTTTATTCTCTGGAAAAGGTAGTCTCGAATATATACTCTTGAAATATTGCAATAAGAAATTATTGATTCGTGAAGATATTTACATTTATACTCCGGGAATATAAGTATACGATAATACCGGTATACAATATAATGAATAGTTAGAATAATGCGAATACATAAATCAAGTAATGACTAAATTCAATGATTAAGAACGGAAAGTATATTATTTCGAAGATAGAGATTAGAAATAAGGTATATCATACAAGGTTATTAAAGACTTTAATTAGGATATAGATAATTCGGAAGATCTAAAAATAATGAAAGAATACAATATAAAATTAAAATAAATGTAATACAGTAAAAGATTTGATACTAATGCATATGAGAAATTCGAATATTATATGACTCCTATAAAGTATGATAATGCATAAGAATTTTTTGATGCAGTAGAATATAGTAAGTATACGATAACATATAACTATAGATTAATCACCGAGACTAATATATGGATAATGTTAAAGTATCTCTATACTCATAAATATTTAGATTTCGGAACCAAAGAATAAGAAGATAAGTTTAAAGACATGATTAATGGAGTATCGGATAATTACAGTTATACGGATCCATCATCATATTCTATAATAATTGATTCTAGTACTCCATATTAAAAGTATTGTAATGCTATTTATTTGTTTATAAATCATGTTATTCCTTGGTACTACAATTAGGTACAAGATATGTAATAAGAAGATCCAATATTAGATTACAAGTTATTATTTTTAGGATACTTATAGGCTAAATAAATACGAACATACGAAGACTTTAAAGAAATGTTCTAATTCGAAATCATAAATGAAATAGAGTAAAAGTCAAAGATATATACTCTACAAGGATAAATAGTATCAAATGACTATAAATTTATATCTAATTAGTAATATTACGTAAATAATCCTGATCTGCCAATAGACCGAAGTTCTTTTTATCTATTTAGATGGGAAGATACTGATCTAGATTATTAAATAGATATAAATTTAAATAAATCTATTGAAATAAATAAAATATAAGAATGATCAATAGGTAACATTGAATATACTATTCTTTTCATCTCTTACTATTACTACACTAGGATACTTATGATCACCATACTTATGAGCTTATTCTTATTGAAGATCTACAAAAAGGATTGTTAGCTACGTCTTTTGATGTAACTATTCTAGAATGGATAAGTCTTATAGTATTTATTCATCCGGATAATATGAATTCCAATATTCTCCGAACTTCGTTCTATTATCTTTCTTCTTTTACATTACTGTCTAGTACAATATTGTCATTATATTATGTTTAGTATTGTAGTTCTACTGTATCTTTACATTGTCACTTTTGATATTACCTATATTCTTAATTCTATTTATCAATATTATTTATTGACTATCCTATGTTGTATTCATTACGAAAACATAATATCTTGACATACCGGTAATTATTTTACTTGCTTTTCCAATATCCGTATCATCGGTATAGTACTTACGTACATCTGTAAAGAAGTTCTTAGTCTTAGAATTAGATTCGAACTTAGAATGTTCCATTACGAACTCCTGTTAGTCGTGATATACTTATCCGAATAATCCAGTATCTACTAATCCGAATCCTTGTTTTTCAAGTTATCTAATTAAGAATCTTTTAAATACGACATATTCGGGTATAGGATTCTCATTGATCCATGTTTACATTACATTTACTTATTGTCCTAGATAATATGCATATTGTTCTTGATCCGATTTATTTAATATTTTCATTTATTCTTGATCCGAATACATATTAGTATCGTATTAAGGTGTAAACTCAAGTAATTTCTACTCATTTCCATTCTTGTCTATGTATTTCTTTACCAACGGACCTTATTATAATGTTTTAGTTAACATGTCTCCATCCAAAGTAGTAAATATAAATACTCCATTTTGCTTAATATACTTTTTTACATTTCCTATGAAAGTATTAAAAGTATATCTATTCTTAAGCACAAAATGAATAGCGAATTAACAATTGACTCCATCATATACGGAATGAGAATTTAAGTGTTTATAGTATGTTTATTTGAATTATTGATCTAATCCCAATTACTTACTTTAGACATTCCAATTTAGTATTTATCCCATATCTCCTTATACAAATTCCATTGGAGGAATACGAAGTTTACTATTTTTCAAAAGTTAATATCTTTTAATTGCTCCATTTTTCTATGATACTAACCCTGGAAGATCAATATCGATACCTAAATAGAATTTTACTTCAATGTAATAGAATTTACGAATATCTCCTCCTCGACCACATGCGAGATCTAAGATTGAAAGTTACTTATTATCATTGAATTATTTATTGAAGTAAGTATAGATTAACTATGATTTCACGAAATTATGAAATGATTTCATATGTTATACTATTTCATCATTCGTACCTTAATAATATGCATCATTTACAATCTTATTTCTTATTTCATTAAGTTTAGCTTCATATGCTTATTATGATTTTGGAAATCCCAAATCTTCGAGATCCCGAATAGTAATAGGATTAATAATACTTTACCAAACTGATTATCCGACTTATACACTATTACCCTTTTGTTTATCATATCGAGTCCTTAGAGCTTTCCATTATTCACCATCGAAGTTGAATTCTACTACTGTTCCATCTCTGACTACTTATCCTTCTTTATCAAGTACTTATCCAGTCTTATTATCAATGAATAATTTAAAGTACTCAATCTAAAACGGAACATTCTCATCATTCTAGTATAGGAATACATATCCTATTTTGTACTTATTCAATTACATACTTTCTCTTTCTGTCTTATTTTCTATAAATTCTCTATCGTACAACGTATTATCAAAGTACAATTGATCATTACCATTCTCATCTTACTTAAATTTTAGATATAAATCGATCGAATTAGTATGTTCGGGTTTCCACTTGATTTCTTATAGCTTCGATTACCTAGGAACATACTATTAGAATTACGGATGATATATTAGACCATCTAAAAAGTATATTCCATTCTGAGTCGCATAAGTATAGATCTTATATGATTGTGAATATAATGAGTCCGAATCATACGAGAAGAACTTATTCATACAAAGTACTTATCTTCTTAATTCGATAGGTTACTACATTGATTATTCAAGTATCTTCTTTTAGACCATTAAATAATCAATATATTCTCCTGTGAATGGTAGTTTCGTATGTAATACTTCGTATATCCTATTTTATCTATTTAACAAAGAAGGATCTTTACGTATGTCTTCTTATCCTATGAATAGACAATCAAATATCATAAATACATATTTATTGTACTTACGTAATAGCAAGTATTCTCCATCTGCGATCGTACCATTGTACTATGAATTATACTCGACTCCGGTATCAATAACTTACCCATTCGTAGATACTAAGTATCCTTTAGAATTGAAAATGTACAATAGGTATCTTTCACCATCCGCTTTATCAGTTACTGCATACTTATTATCTACAAATGTATCAGTAATATGAGTCTATGTAATAGATACTGGTTTACGAAGTTCCTTGTTTATATCTTGTGTTCCGAGTTATTATCTTATAGAATTTAGTACTTCTTACTTAATAGTATTAGACAATACGATAAATGTATTATTCATTATCTTGTAAGTCTATTGTAGCAACTGTTCTAATGTTTGTAATTACTCATTGTCTGATACTTCGAATTCTAACTCATATCTTTGATTCTATTAAATATACTTATTATTCAATTACGATAAATCAGTTAAATGACATGTCTTACTAATATCAATATGTATGCCTTGATAATCCATACTAATACGATTCTTTACTCTGAAGAATATATCATCTTAGGATTCTTGTATAGTATCCGAAAGATCGGTTTCCTATGATGTCTTAACATTAAATGGATATTCTTCGTTTTTATGGAATTCGAGTACTTATTTCTAATTGTAAAGTATCTTCTTTTGATCTACTTTTTATTTTAGAGCATTGAATATCTGTCTTTTATCTCTGTTATCATATAGTATTACTAACTATTCTAACTCTTGTTTATCTACTACTTATACTCTCTTCTTTGTAGTCTTATCAATAGATAATACGATATCAAGTATATATTAATGTCTTGACTTTTTATTTGATAGTTTATTTAAATGTTTGAGTAACTAAATATACTGTTAGTACTTCAAATCTCTTACTGATACTTCTTTTTCATTTCCGGAAATAGACGATAATATGGATATACTGTTTTAATCTAGGATTTACATAATATATTATAAATGAAGTAATGTACAACAGAAGTATGATAGAATAGAAATCTTACAAATTTAGAATAAATATTCGGATATGAGTGTGAATAAGTGAGTCATACTATTATTATAGGAGCAATGTTTAGATAAAAAAATAAAGTACAAAAAAATATACCGAAGAAGAAAAATAGATGAATATTATTTTTTTTTACTCTTTTTTCATTATCTTACTTTCTTGGATATTCAATAAAGTAACATAATGTTTGTATAAATTTAAACCGAATCGAATAAATAGATGATAAAATAAAATTTTAAGATAAGAATACTTTAAGAACATAAGATTCAAATGATACTAATACTTTAAGAACATAAGATTCAAATGATACTAATACTTTAAGAACATAAGATTCAAATGATACTAATACTTTAAGAACATAATATTCGAATGATACTAATACTTTAAGAACATAATATTCGAATGATACTAATACTTTAAGAACATAAGATTCGAATGATACTAATACTTTAAGAACATAATATTCGAATGATACTAATACTTTATAAGTCTAATACTTTAAGAACATAAGATTCGAATGATACTAATACTTTATAAGTCTAATACTTTAAGAACATAAGATTCGAATGATACGAATACTTTATAAGTCTAATACTTTAAGAACATAAGATTCGAATGATACGAATACATAAACTTTGATGATAAAAACTTGATAATTTAATGATTCGAATGATAAAACTTAGTAAATTAAATAAATAATAATGATAAGAACTTGATAATTTAATGATTTTAATGAAAATAATACTTTAAAAATAAAAGAATAAAGAAGAATATAAAAAATAACATGTCGTAGTGTGAAATACATTGAGTAGGATTATCATTATAGGAATGCTTTGATTAAAAATAAATTAGTTAAAATAAAAGATCATAGAAGAAAATACAAGAAGAATATAAGGTTTTTTATTATTTTTTACTCTTTTTTAATTATCTTACTTGTTCGAATATTCGACAAAGTAACATAATGTTTGTATAAATTTAAAAAAATCAACTAAATACAATAAGAAATAGACTTAGTAATCCAATATTTTTATGATCTAGTAAAATTAATAATTTAATGATTCTACTACTTTAAGAACATAAGATTCAAATGATACGAATACTTTAAGAACATAAAATTCGAATGATACTAATACTTGATAAGTCTAATACTTTAAGAACATAAGATTCGAATGATACTAATACTTGATAAGTCTAATACTTTAAGAACATAAAATTCGAATGATATGAACACTTAATAAGTCGAATACTTTAAGAACATAAGATTCAAATGATACTAATACTTTAAGAACATAAGATTCAAATGATACTAATACTTTAAGAACATAAGATTCAAATGATATGAATACTTTAAGAACATAAAATTCGAATGATACTAATACTTTAAGAACATAAAATTCGAATGATACTAATACTTGATAAGTCTAATACTTTAAGAACATAAAA
>Ga0208837_1000009_pt1 | contig 37119 bp, 30 predicted proteins | sample DeeseametaMP0327_FD_184214 | JGI IMG/M metagenome (GOLD analysis project Ga0208837, IMG submission 184214) | Marine microbial communities from the Deep Atlantic Ocean - MP0327 (SPAdes) | ecosystem: Environmental > Aquatic > Marine > Oceanic | place: East of Recife, Brazil, South Atlantic Ocean...
AGCAAAAGCCAAAAAATCAAAATGAAAAATCTAAAATTTTCACAACAGGCCTCTCGTGATATTGACGAGATTTATCTTTATGGTCTTATCAATTTTGGTGAAGACCAGGCAGATATTTATTTTGAAAAAGTGAAGAATCTTGTTCTTGAAACGCTTTGTTGTAACCCAGAAATTGGGCGATTAGATACCAGAGTAAATCCTGCAATCAGGCGTTTTGATTTTGAAAGCCATGTTATATTCTATGACGTGACAGAAACAGAAATTGTTATCGTTAGAATCCTTCATGCTAGCATGGATTTTGTGAAACATTTATCTTCATAAAGACAATAACGGAAATAATTTTTCATAAATTTACATTATCAGATTATCGTGCTTCATTGGGTTCTATCTCAAAATAAGTCGCTGCAGCTAAGAGAAAGACTATATTCAATAGAATTAGATATTACCGAATATTATCTAAGCTAATTATTGGGTTCTGTCGCAAACATAAACACTTTCTGTTATAATCATCTTTTTCCTGTTTCAGGAGTTTCCCATGATTTCATTTTCCGGCCGCCATTATCCACCCTTTATCATTCTTCAGGCTGTGTTGATGCACGCCTTATGAAAATGTGTTTTTAATTGTACGAAATATGTTTAATCCTTTATCGCCACTTCTTTCTGGATGGAACTGTATACCTAATAGGTTATCTTTGCCAATTATGGATGAAAACTGAAAATCTTCATAACTAGTATGCGCAAGGCTATGCTCACTTTTATCGGGTTGTGCATAGAATGAATGTACAAAATACATGTAATCACTATCTATTGTATGTGAAAAAAGACTCTCACTTCCTTGTGGTGTAAGGGTGACATTATTCCATCCTACATGTGGAACTCTCACTGCAGAATCTAGTACATTTCTAAAACTCTTAACGCGCCCCGAAATAAACCCAAAGCCTTTATTTACGCCAAGCTCTTCACTTTCTGATAGCATTAACTGCATTCCTAAACAAATGCCAATCAGGGGTTTTCCTTTTTCAACATTTCGAATGATATCTTCATCAAACCCCCTTTCCTGTAAAACGTTCATTGCTGATCCGTAAGCTCCAACGCCAGGTAGGATAACAATATCCGCATCATCCAGGGTTTGCCCATCATCTGCAATAAGTGGATTAAGGCCAACATTTTTACAAGCATGAAAAACGCTGAATAAATTTCCAGCTTCGTAATTAACAATGGCTGTTTTCATGTTCTACAGATGATCCCTTGTTTTATAAGCTGATTTTTGATTTCAAGAATAGAAGCAGGTTCTATTTTATCGAAAGATTTTTTTTCATTTAAAATGGTAAAGCTGCTCTCTTGTGCTTGTGTGCTTTCCAGCTCTGGAATATTTTTTATTGCATCATAATGAATGATTGAAGCTAGTGACACACCGCTGACTTGAGCTCCCTTGATCCCCTCTTCTATATGATTGATATTACCGGCTCCCCCCCCAACAATAAGCGGGATGTTGGTGATTTCTGAGATTTGTTTGATAAGGTCCATATCATAGCCTAATCCTGTACCTTCTTGGTCTATAGAGGTTAGAATGATTTCACCCGCTCCCGCATTGTTGATCTCATTAACCCACTCTAGAGCATCTTTACGCGTGTTATCCCTACCGTTATTAATATAACAGGTTGATTGACCTTGTAAGTTTCTTTTCGTGACAATCGAAACACAAATGGTAGAAGCTCCAAAATGGGTTATGGCTTCTTCTAAAAATTCAGGGCGCTTTAGAAACTCTGTGTTAATTGCAACTTTGTCCGCACCTGCATTTAAAACGTTTTGAATATCAGCAATTGAACGAATACCACCACCGACAGTGAGAGGAATGAAAATATTTTTTGCAGTTTCTTCTATAACTTCATATAAACTGTTGCGCTGATAGAGGCTTGCTACGCAATCCATAAATAACAGCTCATCTGCTTTTTCTTCATAATAGTGTTTAGCAAACGTTGAAGCTGGGCCTAAATATTTAAGCCCTTCTAAATGAATCCCCTTACAGAGTTGATTTCCTTTTATGTCAAGTCGTGCAACAATGCGAGGGAGCATAATAATTACCTGATTGGTTACTGACAAGGATGGCGCAATTTCCACTTTCCATCTTCTTTTTTCCAAAGATGTGGTGAGCGCGCATTATCGATGACTTCCCAATATTTTTCTTCGGTTATACCTATATAGTCAAGAAAGAATTGAAAATGTTCTTCAGGAAATTCTTCGTCATAGAGTTTCACCAAATTTACGCCTTCTTCACGTGATATATAACCATCACGAATATCACGGCATGCATCGTTCATCGCACGGCCTTGGCCAAATTTTACGAGCATTGTGAAGTAGTGTTGTCCGTCAATTTTATCATCAAGGCTAGAGAATTTTGTGTATGTTCCTTCACTACGTCCATTAGGGTTAGAGATAAAGCCAGAAGCTTCTTTAGCATAGTAATAGTTCTGTTGAGGTGACCATGGCTTAAAATGGCTCATAAAATGTACCTCGAGCCCTGCTTTTTCCACGCGCTCCGGATCAAGCGGGAGGTAAGGTTGCAGGTCTTGCTGAGTAATGCCGTGTTCAACAAGGTTTTTGCTTTCTACGCCACCAAAATAAAGTGGATCATCAATATTTTTGTATGTGAAATGAGATATATCCATTAAAGAAGTTTCGGTTTCTTTAAGGCTATTATGTGCTTCTGCTTGATTTTCTCCATACATCACAAAAGGAATATCGTAGAGCAGCGCCATGCGAACGCATAAAATCTTTTGCCCTAAAATGAAAGGTTGAAATGGGTTTACGAGGTTGAGAAAGGCAAGCCGTGTTAATTTAGCGTGCACAATTGGGTCTGGTGTAAATAAAATGTTGTCGTGGCCACATTTCATCCAATTATTCATATTTTCTCGGCCTACATCGGTGTAGGCATGGGGAGCCCATGTCACTGTGAGTGGGTTCATTCCATATTCTGTTTTCAACAGATGTGATACAAAAATACTATCTTTTCCGCCGCTACCAGGGACGACGACATCATAACGCCCGTCATCACGTCTAAAACGGTCACACAATGCAGCAAGCTCTTTGTCTCGGGCAGCCCAATCGATTTTCTTTTTTTGCTCTGTATAACGACAAGCATCGCAAATACCTTCGTCACCAAACGCAGAGGTTGGTGTATCTTTTGTAGACTTTTTTGTAAATTCTGGATGTGTTGCTGGGCGCTGATTAGACATAACACACTTCTTGCAATATACAACATCAGATGGAAGGTTATGTTTAACCTCTAACGCTTCTTCTTTAATATTAGCCTGTTTAACTTGAGTCTTGGGCATTGTGTTCTTTCTGAATTTGTTTTCTTTAGATACAAACAATAGTATTAAACATCAAGTGTTTTCAAAGTTTTTCTAAGCATAAATTCTGCAATATCCCAATCAAATTCAGTATCTATATCAATAGAACGTTCTGCTGGCATGAGGTAGGAAGAAACATGGTTACCATATAATTCGTTATCTTGCATTACAATGTCGCGCCGTAATAGATACAGTGATCCATTACGCTTATAACAATTAGTGAGATCTTGTCGTCTGAGTGCCTTGTGTTTTGAATCTGTAACATATGGTTTTAATGTTCCTTGCTCATCGCGTGTAAAAGTTTTGAGTGGGTGATCATTAACTGGGGCAACTGAAACGAACGCGGTAATGTTCTTATCTGCTTGAGCAGACATATTTATAATTGTTTCTATGTCTTTAGATAGGACGAACGGGTTGGTTGGCTGAATCAACAGTATCCAGTCAAAAATCACATTGTCTTTTTTTTCAACATAGTCAACAGCGTGTTTGATAAAGTCAATCGAAGGAGATGTATCCGTTGCCAACTCTGCCGGGCGTATAAAAGGCACATCTGCGTGTAACTCCTTAGCAATTTTTGCAATTTTTTCATCATCTGTTGATACGATAGTGCGATAAAGCATATCTTTGTTTGCATTCGCAGCTTCGATTGCATATGCGATAAGTGGTCGGTCAATCATCGTGCGAATGTTTTTCCCCGGAACGCCTTTGGACCCACCGCGTGCACCTATGATGGCTATAATTTTTTGAGAGGTCATGTTACCCCTGAATCATTCAAATAACTAAGCGATTTCTGGGAGGTAAGAGAAACGGTCGCTAGAATATCTGCTATTTTCATACCAGCATGTCCATCACCATAGGCGTCACTGCGTTTAGGTGGTGGACGAGAAAGATGTGTTTTGATGGCTGTGATAATATTATTTTTGTCATGGTTTACATCAATTACATTTTCCGCGCGTTCGCGGTTGAGCTGTCTAGAACCGATGTTAACTGAAGCAACACCTAAAGCTGCACTTTCGCGAATTCCTACACTTGAGTTACCAACGATCATTCGTGATCGATATAGGATGCGTAAAAAATCATGTGGCTGCATATTTTTAAAAAAATGAATGTGTTTGAGTTCATGTTGCTCACGGAAAGTTCGAATAGCTTTGGATGTTTCATCACTACCAGCATCAATGTTTGGCCAAAACCAGAGGGTTGGCAATTTTAACTCTTTTATGGCCTCAAGTGTCTGGGTTGTTTGTATATGAGCATCACCAAATTCACTGGTTACAGGGTGCTGCATAACAATAATATAATCATCGGATAAATCAGGCTTTTCTCCTACGCCACCATATTTCTCGAAAACATTGAAGTTGAGATTAGGTTTTTCTATGACCTCTTTACAAATATCAATAGAGGGACAGCCTGACAGAAAAACTTTATCTTTGGCTTCCCCCATACGGGTAATGAAATTATAGGCACGCTGTGTAGCAGGGAAATGAATATCTGCAAGTTTTGTAATAGCATGCCTCACTTTTTCGTCAATATTTCCTGAAACCTCTCCGCCTTGTGCGTGCGCTAAAGGAATATTCATATAAGCAGCAGCGACAGAAGCTGCCATTTGTTCGTAACGGTCCGCCATAACAAAAACACAATTTGGTTTGAGGCGGTCATAAGCTGCAGCAAACTCCATTAATCCCAGACCAGTACTTTTAGCTGATGTCAAAAGAGTCTCCCCTTCAACAACCATGTATATGCGTTCGTTGATTTTAAAACCATCATTTTCGATTGTGCCATCTATGTTCCCGTACCTAGGTAAAAGAGCAGATGCGGCGCATATGATTTGAAGTTCGAGGTTTGGGTGTTTTTTAATGGCGTGAAAAACAGGCTTGATCTTTGCGTAACTAGTACGTGCAGTGATAACAACACATATTTTTCTCATGGTGTTTAGTCCTGAAACTGTCTGTTCGTGAATTTAAGATCATCTATAGTTAATTTAATATCTGAGTCCAGATATTATTCCTAGTTTTTTTTTACTTCATCGATAGTTTCAACCATTTGCTGAATTGTGCGTTTTGTTGATTGGTCATCAAAAAACCCTAGATAGTCTTCCACCATTTCTGCAGGGATCGGTGGTGCTTGACGATGGTTTTCAATTTTTTTGAGAATAGCATCTTCCATATCTTGCGGATTTTTCACGATTTCAAAAACTTGATCTTGATATTTTTTGAAATAGACATGGTCTTGGTAATATTTACCGCCCGCTTCTTCAAATAGCGGTAAAATCACAGGGCGCCCTATCATGAGGGACTCTATTAAGGCAGTTGAGTTAATGCCGATTATTGCAGCAGAACTTTCAATTAATTCTTGCGCGTCCATATCCCATACAATCTTTAAATTTTCTATTTCTGCCGAGGTTTTTCCGGTTGTATTTTCTATAACCTTTTCTATTTTTTCTGCCCAAAGCCCTCCCCACTTAGGCTTAATATAAACTTCAATATCAGGGTGTTTAACGGCAAAGGCACCAATTTGGCTATGAACCGCATCAAAATATTTTATAAAACCATCGTCTGGATTATGGCTAAAATAATTAGTGTGGTCTTTTAACATCACGCGTCCGATAGAGTGGTGAAAGGAAAAGAGTGTAACCCGTTTTCGTGGCTTCTCTATTTGCCCAGATTGAATTTTATGAATTAATGGATCCATACGGCATGCGCCTGTGATAGCAATTTTATCCGCATCACAAATTTTTGCATCAATTAAAAGTTTTTTAGCAAGGCGATTATAAACGAAAATTTTGTGCCCGTAGAATTGCATGCCCATAGATTGAAAGCGCGCCGTATTACGGTTTAGAATGACAGGATCTTGTAAACTTTCTTTATGAAGGACGAAGAAAGGAACATTCGTTTTTTGACAGGCTATTTGCCAACTTAAATCGACAACATAAAAAAAACTGCATGTAATGAATGCATCAATTTTAAGGGTTTTTTGGATTTCAGGAATCAAATGACAGAGATATCGCTCTAGTTTTTCTTGTTTGTGTCTGATTTCAGGAATGCTGCCAGTGCGATACGCTAAAGAAACATCTGTATTATCAAGGCCTTTTAATAACGGTTCTATATCATAAAGAAAAATAGTGTTAATAAGAGCTTGCACATCGTGAGGCAATACTAAAATAGATACATCATTATGTCTGGATAATGCTTTTAGATCTGCAGGGAAACGTTCATGGTTAGTCGCGAGCAGTCTCAGTCCTGAAGGTGCATTGGTGAATTGAAAAACCCTGAGCTTAATATAAAGTAAAATAAATTTTATAAACCAAGTTTGACACGCTACTTTTCGCCATATAAAGCGTAGGATGATCCAGAGCGGTTTTATTTTTTGTAAAAATTTAAGCACGTTGACCTATGAAAGAGAATTTTGAAAATACCTACCATGAAAAAAATACAGGAAAAACACAAGATATTAATCCCGTTATTTTATGATTATCATTTGTTTGGTTATCTCGAAAGAGTGATTCCAAAATTGGCGGAGCATGGATTTGATGTATGCGTATTAACTGCTGACCCTCATATTGAGAAACGTTATAACTCGTATGGCCAGAAGATTCGTGTGAGCAAGAGCTTCCACGTGCGTGCGATTGAAAAATTAATGCAAATGGGATTTTTAAGGGTAATGGGGTGGATTTACGGATGGATATGGAGCTATTTCGTAACATTCAAAACTTCTGCGATTTTATTGCCACGGGACACTCGCCCTTTACAGTATTTGATAGGATGTTGGCGACCATCTGTTTTGGTACAACCTAGCTTGGGAAAATATACAAAACTTTATTTGCATCACAAATATGGCGCTGAAACACGTTTTCCAATACCGAAAATTGACACACACTTCCCTATTATTGATAAAGTTCTTGGAGGGGGGTATTTACGCTCCGTCAGCCATCCAATGAAAAATAAAATCTATGCGGTGATTGGAAATGACTCCAAAGAGTTTTATGAAAAAATCGGCGCCGCTCCCGCTCGCGTGCGTGTATTGGGGAACCCTAATTATGATGGTTTGGCGCTTTATAAAAAAGACAACCCCGCTTTGGATTTAATGCGAGAGAAAATTTCTTATAAAGATGAAGAGGTCGTTTTATCATTTTTTCCATCACAGCTTACATTTTCAGATGATGATATTCAAAAGCTTACAGTTTTTGCACAGGCATCGAGGGCCGTATTGGTAATTAAGCCACACCCCCGAATATGTTCTCAAGAGTTGGCTAAGTTAAAAATGCTTGAGCAAAGAGTATCCTTGCCGTCACGAGTCGTTGTTATGGAAGGTTTTCGAGGAGAAGATAATAATGTGCGCCTAATGTCTTTATCGGATGCAGTGTTAGTGGAAGAAAGTAATGTTGGCATCTTGGCGGCTTATTTACAAAAACCACTGTTAATTTTGACACTTTCAGGTGGGGAAACACATAACTTCTTTAAACTATTTGATATTGTAGAGGTTGATGAACGAAACATATCTGAATTCCAAAAAGGGACACATGATCTTTCCCAACAAGAAAAGATGATAAAAAGCGTTGCTAAAAGACTTGAATTTCCTCATACCGAGATAGTAAGACTATTAGAAGAATTGATCGAGCAACCTGAGGATTTTTTATAGTGACAGCTAAAATTGACAAACATTTAAAACGAGATACACAGGATTGTTATTCTAGAAATAATCCTAGCCCCGAATATTTACGTCTTTCAGCACTATATAAAGAAATGCATAGTCCGGAAAAAAAAGATGTAAAAGGTACAAATGTATACCCTGGCCGTAGCTTGTGGCCACATATTGGTTTTATTAAGTCCTTATGTGATCAATATAATGTTGAGACTATTTTAGACTATGGTGCTGGTAAAGGGCAGCAATATACAGATTTATGGGTGAAACCTATGAAACGCCGGATTTATTTCAGTATTGAGAAATATTGGAGTGCAAGAGTGACCTGTTATGATGCGGGTAATCCTGAGTTTAATGTATGGCCTGAAGGACAGTTTGACGCGGTAATATCTACTGATGTTTTAGAACATTGCCCGCGTGAAGATCTCAGTTGGATTATTGGGGAAATGTTTGAAAAGGCTGAAAATTTTGTTTTTGCAAATATCGCATGCTATCCCGCTAAAGCCTTATTGCCCAATGGTGAAAATGCACACGCAACTATCGAGAAACCGGAATGGTGGCGTGAATTGATTATATCAGTTGCAGAGAAATATCCGGACGTGGATTACTATTTTTTGGCTTCTGAGAAAAAAAATGATAAGGCGATATTAATTAGCAATGCCCCTGCTCCGGAAAATGTAATAAAAGTAGGCGTTCTCCCATCAAATATATTGATGGCCTTTTCAATTTTATGCTCGCAAAAACTCAAATCACTCTTCAGGAAGATCTGAAATCAAAAATAAAACTCTGAACATGGCTGACGAAGGTTTTGGCTTCTGATTAAGTTTTAAATTAAACAGCTATTTTAGGATGCCTCGTTCTTTATGATTTTTAATGCCTTAATAATCGACATGGTATCTAACAAAATTAAGGCTTGGATCAGAAAAATATTTATATGATTTTATTTCTTCTGCCAAATTCTCAGGAATGAGCGGGCGATTTTGAGGGTCATATTCAACAACCTTTCGCAAAAATGTTGATTCAATCATTTTTTTAGCTTTTGGGGTAATGGTACCCATTTGCTCAACATCCAGTAGAATTACACGCTTGCCACTTTTTAGCATATCAATAATGGAAGTGGCTGTTGAAATATCTAGCATTACAGCATCGGCTTTAATCGCTGCTATATGTAAAGACGGGCTATCATCTATCTCAATATTCATATCAGATATGAAGCTGAGATCTTTTTCCCGTTCATCCGGATGTGGTCTAAAAATCACCCTAAACCCATTTTCTCGTAAATATTGGAAAAGGCGTGTGTGGTACTCTTTTGCCACATCATAAAACATCCACGGGTATAGGTTTACTCGGTCTTTCATATAGGTGTTACCGATAAATAAGATTGTTTTAATATCTTCTCCTGATCGCTGATCAGGGAAGGTCGCGGTGTTTTGGGGTAGGTGATAATAGCCTATTTTATCCGGTGTAAAATTTTGATTACAAAGATAAGGTGTCTTAATTGAGTGTTTTAAACCTTCGGCCATCAACGGTGTATAGCTGACAAAGCGATCTATAAAATTGAAATCGATTAATGTTTGATATTCACTATTTAGCCAGCCAAATCCTGATCCATGATCGTGACCAATCACTTCACGTTTGTGCCGGCGCGCAACAAAAGCCATTAGACGACTAAACATCAATCCCGCACTTACAATCCAGAGCTGATGAGGTAAGGAGGGGGCTTTTTCTTCAATTTGAGCAATATAGGAAAATGTATAGAATGCTAGGTACTCAAGACGATGGGCAATGTTATTTTGAATATCTTCCCGTAGATTATTTCCGTGTCGCGCACATGTTTGAACAATAATATCGACAAGCTTTTTGCGAAAGCTTTCTTCTAAAACTGTTCGACTAAAACCGCTGATTTTTTTATGATCGATCCATTCACTGATATCATTACGGATCAGGTGTTTAACATTATCGTGTTTTTGATGCGCTAGGACGATGTCCGAAGTGGTGAAAGTCAAAATATGGTGTGGTTTGTTCCATGCGCGTGGAATATAAGGAATATAATTAGGTAATAAATGTGATCTAACGCATCTTGCTGTTTTTTTCCAAAGTGGATCATGCTGTGGCTTATCCATATAGTCTGTTTCAGTATAGGCTTGTTGGTTTTGTAGTGCGAACGAAGGCGCATAATTTTGAATATGTGTTTGCGTTCCTTTATTCAAAAGCGTATCAGCAAGAAAAAGGCTGATCACTTCAATAACCAAAATATGACTATGAAGTAGCAAAAAATCTTTTTGTTTTTGTGTTGTTGAGGACGCACGCAAGAGATCAAACAGCGCATCTAAGAGATCTTGACGCAAAGCATGTATATCAGAAGGTTTTATAGGATAAGAAAAACTATTTTTTTCGGGCAATGCTAGCGCTTCTCGAATAACCACCATGTCGTATCATCCTGACAAGGGAAAACCCGTTTCCAGAAAAAACCATAATCCATTAGGTGAAGACTAGGGCAATGATCCATATAATATGAGCCAAAGTCGCGTTTGTGTAAAAAATTATCATGATTGCGGTATGGTACGACTTCCAATGATTGACTGAAATATTCAATTGCAAGAACGTAACGAGAACTGACTCGTTCGATCTCTTTGATAGAACTAATGAGGTTTTCCTCATTCATATGAATGAGTACACAAGCCGTGAACGCTAAATCCATTTCGTTGTCTTTAAATGGCAATGCTTCGCATGTACCATCTATAATATTATCTTCATTAATCTCTGGATATGACTGCGCTTCTTCACGGGCTTTTCGGTTAGGCTCAATACCATAAAGTTCAGCAGAGCTGATACGCTCAATGGCTCTTAATTGACGGGCAGTCCCACAGCCGATTTCTAGTATTTTTTGTGGATGAGTATTGGGCGCAAATTTATTGTAAATATAAGCAAAAACATGAGAGAGCTGTTTGATATGCTCGTCATCAAACTGATTGCGTTCGTAATAAGAATCACCAAAGCTATTTTTCCATATGTCAACTTGTTCGCTCATAACCACGGACTATAAAGTGTTTTTGCATGATTGCAATAGATAAAATATACGGATAATATGGTCATTATGGCGGTGCAAAAACTTTGTCTGGGAACTGTTCAATTTGGCTTTGATTATGGCATTAGTAATCGAGATGGTAAAGTCTCTTCAGATGAAGTTAAGCGTATTTTGAGGTGCGCATTTGATAATCGTATTGGCTGGTTGGATACGGCTTGTAATTATGGTGATAGTGAGAAAATTGTCGGCGGTCATATACAAGACGATATGGATTTTAAGATTTCGAGTAAGTCTATGAGCTTCCCCACGATCCCCCCTGATTTTGATGAATTTGTTGGTCAGTACGAGCGTTATATAGAAAATTCATTCTCAGATTTAGGCTGTGACAATCTAGAAGTTTATGACTTTCGAGATTTGGGGAAGGTTTTGAATGCTTATGGAGATCATGTAGTTGAGTGGATAACAAGTCTTAAAAAACAAGGGAAAATAAAAAAAATTGGAGCTTCTATTTATAGTGAAGAAGAAATAAACGAAATTTTGTCTTTTATGAATGTGGACGTTATTCAAGCACCCGTTAGTGTCTTGGATCAACGGCTTGTTGAACGGGGCGCTTTAAAAAAGCTCAAAGATCGTAATATTGAGGTGCATGTGCGTTCTATTTTTTTACAGGGACTAATCTTTATGAACCCCCAAAACCTCCCTACGTTTTTTGAACCGATTGCAACACAGTTGCAGAATACTCACTCTCTTCTAGAGGCACATAATCTTTCTCCTTTGGAAGCGTCTTTAAATTTCGTGCTAAGCTGCCCGGATATTGACAAGGTTATCGTTGGTGTTACAAATGAAAGAGAATTATTGGAGATAATTAATATTACGAAAGCTCCTCTGCGCGAAGATGTCGACTGGCAGAATTTTAAACTTAATGATGCTTATTATTTAAACCCTGTAAACTGGAATTAAAACCATGAATATTGCTGTTATTCAAGCTCGCATGAGCTCTTCACGTTTGCCTGGAAAGGTATTGAAAGACTTGAATGGTCAGCCGGTGCTGGCGCATATGGTTAGAAAAGCTAGCAAGATAATCGGTATTGATAAAGTTATAGTTGCGACCTCGAATCAAGAAAGTGATGAGCCCATTGCAATGTGGTGTCAGGAGCATGATATAGAATATTATCGTGGGGATTTGGACAATGTTTTACAACGTTTTATTGATGCTACAGAACATTATAGTGCCAAGACCATTATGCGCTTGACTGCAGATTGCCCTTTGTTTGATTACCATGTTGCCTCTCAGGTTTTAGCTCTATTTGAGGCTACAGACGCAGACTATTGCAGTAATGTAAATCCGCAAAGTTGGCCGGATGGTTTGGATTGTGAGGTGCTTTCAAGAGAGTGCCTTAAGAAATCTATTGCGCATGCTACACGAGAAGATCAAGAGCATGTAACAACTTATATACGGCGCAATCAGTCCTTATTTAAGGTAAAAAACGTGCACTGTCCCCTGCCCCATATTCATGATTATCGTTGGACATTGGATACAGCGGATGATTATGATTTTTTGCAAAAATTGTTTAAGGCCGCACCGGAGGATGCAGGGTATATCGAGGTATTGCGCGTTTTAGAGTCTTGCCCTGAATTAAAAGCATATAACGACAAACAGCGTAAACAACAAACAGCACCTTTTACGTCGCATAAGAGATCTTTTGAAAAATCACAAGCTTTCCTTAGTAAAGCGGAAGAAATTATTCCATTAGGAACGCAAACATTTTCAAAAAGTATACTGAATTTGAATTCTGGCCATGCACCGTTATTTGCTTCTCATGGGCAAGGTGGACGTCTATGGGATATTGATGGTAACGGTTATGTTGATCTAATGATGGCGTTATTACCAGTGTCTTTGGGTTATAATGACCCAGATGTAGACTATGCTATTAGAGAACAACTTGATCGTGGCATTACATTGAGTTTAGCAACAGAGCTAGAATATGAAGTCTCAAAACGTATTGTGAATATTGTACCTTGTGCAGAGAAGGTGCGCTTTGGAAAAAACGGTACCGACGCGACATCGGCTGCTATTCGTTTAGCGCGCGCTTATACGAAAAAAGACCATGTTATTGTGTGTGGTTATCATGGTTGGCAAGATTGGTATATTGGTACGACATCTAGGCATTTAGGTGTACCGCAGGCTACCCGTGATTTAACGACATCTATACCTTATAATGACTTGAATGCCCTTGAAACCGTATTAAAAGACAAGTCTGGACAAGTAGCAGCGCTAATTTTAGAGCCAACTAGTTTCGTTCCGCCGCATGATGGTTACCTTGAACAATTAAAATCCTTATTACATAGTCATGGTGCTGTACTTATTTTTGATGAAGTCATAACAGGCTTCAGACTATCTATCGGTGGCGCGCAAGAATATTTTGGCGTCACACCGGATCTCGCGTGTTTTGGTAAAGGCTTGGCCAATGGAATGCCTCTTGCCGCGGTAACAGGGCGAGCGGATGTCATGGATAAAATGGAGGAGATTTTCTTTTCTGGTACATTTGGTGGAGAGGCCTTATCACTTGCCGCAGCAAATGCAGTTTTAGATAAAATGTCATGTGAGCCTGTTATTGAAAAAATGTGGGATATGGGTACTAAGCTTTCAACACAAGTGGAAGAACTATTTCATATGTATGATTTGCATGAAATCTTGTCTTTTAAAGGCTATGCACCATGGAAATTGCTGCATATTGCAGAAGAAGAGCCTGATTCTGCGACTATGATTAAGACTTTTATTCTACATGAACTATATCGGGAAGGCGTTTTAAGCTTGGGTACGCATAATATTTGTTATGCTCATAATGAAGATGATATTGCTCATGTGGTAAAGGCGTATGATATCGTTTTGGAGAAATTTGCTAAAAACCGTAGCAAGACTGCATTGAATGAAATTATGAAATATCCGGAAATCAATCCAGTTTTTGAAGTACGTAAAAATGCTTAAGAAACGTGTTGTTTTTACTTAGTTTGAGTGAAATTAACTTGAGAAAATATTTTACCTCTTCGCTAAAGTTTCATGGCTTTAATCATAGCATTGAAAATAAACAAATTTGCTTTCAATGCGCCGCCGATCCTAGCCTCATCGGCTCTTTTATACAAGTGAATTGGCGTTTGATTAATTTTTTTTCCCGATTTGGCGAGTGAAAGTGCAAGAGCAGTCCCCGCGCTATTGAGGGAAAGAGCGTGAGTATGTGTTTTTATGGCTTCGATTTTATAGGCTTTAAGTCCGCATAAAATATCTGAAATTCCAAAGCGCCAGCGAGTATAAAGAGAAAATATCTTCTCGGAAATTCGTGCAGAATAAGGCCGCATCCCGATAATACAATCGGCATTTGTCTCCAGCATTTTATCAATAACAGTTTGAATATTCGCGGGATCATGTTGTCCGTCTGCATCAATGCTAACAGCAATATCCATATCCATTTCGATAGCTTTGAGAAAACCTGAACGTAAAGCCTCATCGTAGCCTTGGTTTGGATCGTGCGTAACAACAATAGCGCCGAATGTTTGCGCTATCTCCCCCGTATGATCGTGCGACCCGTCGTCGACAACAATCACGGTTGAGTATGCCATCAGCTCTTTCAAAACCGCTCCTATAGTTTTTTCTTCATTATATGCAGGAATAATAATGGCGATTTTAGGCTGCATTGGCGTATCCGTCTTGTGCCATCAGGCAATCTCCTTCGTCTATATCACGTGTGAGTGTTTTGCCGATAAAGGGTGTAAATTGATAGGGAGCAACGGATCCCTGCGGTGCGGGGCGCAGCGGAAAAAAATCAGCGGCTTCGATAACATGACCGGCCTTTAGGGGTTTAACCGCACGCATTGCGCGGCGCTGCAGAACCACTGTTTGTTTTTCATTATCCTCCACACGTTTGATACCATCGCCGAGGCTGAGGGTGAGGGCATTTTTGTCTGTGACATAGTGCCCTACAGTTTCTATGCGTTGCTCAAAAGTCATGTCTTGGGTGATTTCTTTTTCTAAGGCATGAGTTTGTTTGATCATACCTGCCCAAGACGCCGGATTCATCGAAAATGGATGATCTGGCCCTTCGGCATTATTATCGAGTGTGTAATGTTTTTCTATCACTCGTGCATCAAAAACACCCACTGCGCCCAAGACAGTATCTGCGCCGTGCGTATGATCAGACAGCCCTAAAATACAAAACGGAAATTCGCGTGCATATGTTTCTAATACACGCAAGTTAATGCTTTGAAATCGTTTGTTACGCTCCTCTTCGTTTTCTTGCAAGTTGGCTGTGTAATCGGTGTTACATTGCATGATGACAAAATGATCCTGACAAGCACGCGCTGCGGCTACTGCGCCGTGAACCTCATCCATGGTTGATGCACCTGTTGCCATCATGAAGGTTTTGCCATCACTACACATTTTACGGATCTGGTCGTGCCAAGTGATGTCCCCTGACCCCATTTTCCACGCGGCGACATAAGGCGCGACGGCATCGGTGAGTTCGGCTGAATAAGGTGCAGTGAAATAATCAATACCAACTTTGTCACATGTTTCCTTGAGAGTTTGTGTCCATTCTACGGGTAAGGCGGCCTCATCATAAACATCGTAAACGGATTTAGACCAAGAGGCTTGATGGGATTGTTGCTGGCCGAGTGCTCGAAATCCATAATCGGACACAATTGTCCTTGCTTCAAAATTTTGGAATTTTGCCGCCGTCGCACCACCTTCGGCAGCAGATATGATCAGATCTTTGGCTTTTTCCAGATCACCATCGTGGCTGGCGGCTATATCGGCTATAAAATAGGTTGGATGATTCAGCCCTATTTTGCGTTCTCCAATAGGCAGTTCTAAATTAGTCATAGTTTTTTGATCTCCTCCTCCAAGGCGGGCATCGCGTGGCCGATCGCTTCCTCGATTTTTATGGTGCTCATGCGTAGATCTTTAGGGCGCTGTATACGGGTTTTTATTACCCCGCTCTGCTTGACCTGCGCTTGAGAGGCATCGAGCCCAAGATGTGCGGCTATTTTATACCCAAACTCTGCTTTGCTCATACCATTTCGTGAGCCTAAATTGTAAACACCGAGTATATTTTTTTCAATGCATTCTTTTACCAAGTTCGCAAGCGTGTCCATATGCAAGGGTGAAAATATAACATCATCGAACATTGCTATTTTCTCTCCAGCGTTAAAGCTGTTTATAAAAAAGTCGCTGAGGCTCGATCGTTTAGAAATCTGGGAAGGACCAAATAAATTGGTACGCAATACCAGGGTTTTAGCGTGCTGAAGAGCGGCTTCTTCTCCTTCTAGTTTTGTCGTGCCGTAAATATTTACAGGCGCCGTATGCGTTTCTGCATGTGGCCCTGCTGTATCGGGGTAAACCTGATCTGTTGAGATATAGGTGAAGTGCGTTTCGGGGGGGATGTTACGCACTATATTTTGAACTGTAGTTGCATTGATTGCCCGTGCTTTTTGTGTATCCTGTTCACAAGCTTCAATACTGGTTAACGCAATTAGGTGTATGACTATATCGGGCTTAAGTCTTTCGATGACGTGTTGCACGGCTCCTGTATCTGTGAAGTCACATGAGAGAGGCGAGGACGATCGGGAAAGAGAATGAACCGTATAATTTTCTTCGAACGCCTTAGTGACGTATGAGCCTAAAAGCCCGCTTCCGCCGCAAATTAAAACAGATTTTCTAGACATCACCATGCGGCCGCCGTATGTATAAGTATTCTCTGTAGCGTCATGCGGGGCAGGCTATCATTTGCAAGAGATCTTCTTTGGAAAGCCATTGATCATTGGTGTCGCTGCTATATGAAAAATCGTCTCTAACAGGCCCTATATATGTTTTATAGTCCCTATTATCATGAGATGGCGGTAAGATGGCGTAACGATCTGCTAGTTCAATTGTTGTGTGAGCATCATCGCGAGTAACCATCGTTTCATGAAGTTTTTCACCAGGGCGAATACCAACAATTTTTTGAGGTAAATCAGGAGCAATAGCAGATGCCATTTCAGTAATTTTCATGCTTGGAATTTTCGGAATGAATATTTCCCCACCATGCATAATGTCCAGACAAGATGAGACGAAATCAACACCTTGCTCTAATGTGATCCAAAAACGGGTCATACGCTCATCAGTAATAGGTAGTTCTGTAGCACCCTGAGCAATTAGGTTCTGAAAAAATGGAATGACCGAACCTCTTGAACCCAAAACATTACCGTATCGAACTACAGAATATTGTGTTCCGATTGTGCCACTAAGATGTTGAGCCGCGGTGAAAATTTTATCCGAAGCGAGCTTTGTTGTACCATAGAGGTTAACTGGGCTAGCAGCTTTATCTGTTGAAAGAGCAATAACTTTCTTCACATTGTTCTTCAACGATGCACGAACAATATTTTCTGCGCCTAATATATTGGTTTTTACAAATTCAAATGGGTTATATTCCGCTGCGACGACTTGTTTTAATGCCGCGGCGTGGACGATAATATCCACTTCACGGAACGCCATTTCTAAGCGTGCTTTATCACGCACGTCACCAAGAAAAAAACGTAAGCAGTCAAAGTTTTCATGCGTGGAAAATTCTTGCTGCATTTCAAATTGTTTAAGCTCATCACGTGAAAAAATAACAAGACGCTTGGGGGGAGCGTGATCTAAAAGATTGCGTACAAAAAAACGTCCAAATGATCCGGTTCCACCAGTAATCAAGACAGATTGATTTTTAAAATTTTGCAAGGACTGCATACTCTTTCCTTATTTAAATATGATTTTTTCGTTCTAGCATAGCGAATTGGGGGCTTCAATTATCTTTTTTACCTAGATCTATAAAGCAATCTGCATAGTCTTTAACCTGGTGTCCATGGGAAATAATTAAAATGGTTGTTTGCTTTTTTAATTTTGCCAATGTCTCTAAAATGCCCTTTTCTGTTTTAGGATCTAAGGAAGCTGTCGCTTCATCCATAATGAGAAGTTTAGGGTTGCCTATTAATGCACGAGCAATAGAAATGCGTTGTCTTTGACCTCCAGAGAGTTTTTGGCCTTTTTCTCCCAAAATCGTATGCAGGCCTTTGGGCAAGTCCTGTGCAAACTCCCATGCCCCAGCAGCTTCTAGTGCTTTAATAGCATCTTCTTCCGTATAAGGACGGCCAAGAGTCAGATTTTCTAGTAATGTATCATGGAAAACTACAAATTCTTGACTAACATAACCAATTTGAGAGCGCCAACTCTGCAAGTCAATCTGGTTAAGGTCACAACCATCTATTAGAATTTGACCTTTGGATGGCGTGTGCAGTTTACAAATCAAATCAATAACAGTTGTTTTTCCTGACCCTGAAGGGCCCAGTAAAGCTGTCACTTTATGTGCTCTAATCTCGAAGGATATATCAGAGAGTACGTGTTTGTTTTCATGTGAAAATGAGAGGTCTCGAAACTCAATTGTATTATTCAGATATTGTAACTCTGATTTTTCGCTCTTTTCACAGTTTTTTGATACATCTTCAATAAAATTTATTACAGACCAAAAGAACGCTTCTTGAAAGCTAAGTGCTTGATAACGTTGTTGTAGCATATTCCAACTCGTTATGATTTTATAAAATAAAGCAGCAGTTACAAAAGAAGAGGCCATGTCTAATTTTAAAATATTTAAAGAAACATAAAGTCCGACCGAAATCACAATTACAATAATAGGTTCAGCGGCTATAGGCAGGCTCTTCTTTAATAATGCTTGCTTTCTAACGGCTTGAAAAAGATTTCTGATGTCCTGTTCTACTTTCTCATGAATAGGTTTTTCCATACCCATTGCTTTGATTGGTTTGAGATTGTGGAGAAGATCTGAAATACGAGCATTAATTTTTTTTGATAGTGATTTTTGATCACTACCACTTTGCCTTGATGAACGTATAATCGGAGATAAAGTAACCCATAAAAAACCGCCAATTAAAATGCTTATTGAAACAATTTTCCATGACGCTAAAAAAGCTAGAGAAGCCAAAACACAGATTTGTAGTAAGTTCGCGATTAAATCCATGATTGAACTAAACGCACCACCGGCCCTTTGAGATTCTGTGAATAACGAATTAATGAAACCTGCGGGCGTACGAATATAAAATGGCCATTGAGCGTTTAAAAAACCATTGAACATTTTCAAGCGAAAATCTAGGACAACACGAGAAGACAAATCAGCGACAAAAATTGCTGCAACATAGCTTAATAAAGCTTTAAAAACAAACAAACCGCAGATCAAACATAAAATTGTGGGAAGTGTAATCGAGAGTGAGAAGGACTCCATAAGACTCTGAAAAAAAACAAAAAACACATTTTCCGAGGTGCTTTCATTTTCTATTACAAGTGTAATAAGCGGGAAAAGAGCAATAATACCTATACCTTCTAAAAGGCTGGTGAAAAGTTGGGTTGTAATAACTAAAGGTACACGCCACTTGTATTTCCTAAGAAAGTATAGGAAAATGTCTAGGTGATTGTTTGTAGAAGAATTATCTTGCATCATATCTGAAAAAAGCAATAACAAGCTTTTAAAATTTTAGCAATGAGAAAGAGAGAAAAATGGCATCCTCAAAATGGAAAAGTTTTGGTGAGTTGAATGAGCTACTTGTACAAAAAGATAAGGTTATTTTTTGGGGTGCTTCAAATTGGGTAGAGCAAACATTAGATCAACTCTTACCTAAAGACCATTTTATCGTTGATAATAGTAAGTTGAATCAAGGTGCCGACTACATGGGGATCGATGTTGTTGCCCCTTCCTCCATCTTGCAAGAAGATAAAAAACGAATCTTCATCATTATTACGACTAGTAATTATATGAGTGTGATCGATGAGCTGACCGAGATGGGCTTTGTAATGGGGGAAGATTATTGTTGTTCTCCACTTCTTAATGAGCGGCGCAATCGTGATGACCTTAAGAACTATACAACAAATATTATCTTAAGTTCTCCCGTACATTATGCTGATGAGAAAGCAGGTGGCGGTCTTTATCGTTGTGCCCTTCCTAGTGGTGATATTACAAAATTGGTTAGTGGTAAAGGGCGTGGCCTTACTAAGGCTGGAGATCTTTATGCATGGATTGATATGCTTAAAGGCATCGTCCTGTTAGATAATAATTGGCAAGAGGTCGATGTAATTGAACTCGATCAAAATTCAGAACCCCACGGCATTTGTTATTGTAAAAATCGTGAAGCCCTTTATGTGGCTCAGCCAGGACGCGATTCAGTAGCTGTATATGATATAAAAACTAAGAAAAAATTGACTGAATTATTCATTTCCAACAAATGGGCCGGTAACAAAAAAGACAACCATCATGTCAATGACCTTTATGTTCATGGTGATTCCTTGTTTGTTTCACTGTTTTCTTTTTCTGGTAACTGGGCAAACGAAGCTTATGATGGCGGCGTCATAGAAATTGATTTGAAAACAGAAAGTATCATTGGCCCTGTTGTATCTAATTTATGGATGCCACATAGCGTGAAACGTATTGAAGGAAAGCTTTTTTATCTCGATTCTATGCGTGGAGCACTCAAAACGATGAATTGGAGTTCACTGGGCGTTTTTCCAAATTTTGTAAGAGGGTTAGCAAAAGACAATCAATATTTTGTAATTGGAGCATCTGAGCACCGTTATCCGGAAAAAATTAAAAATGACTCTATGAATATCAGTTTGAATTCAGGGTTTTATGTCTTTGATCCTGACAGTAAAATGTCTAACTTTTTCTCTGTTCCTCAGATTAATAGTGTCCATGACTTACTCATCGAACAATAGTTCTGGTGTTATCACGTCATTCAGAAATATTCATTTTCTTGGTTATCAAAATACCCTTTAAGATTTATATAAACTCTATTGATATGCATCGCCTAATAGATTAAGGATTGATGCATAAAGAGAGGTTATCGATGTCAGAGTTTAAAATAGATGTTGCGGTAATTGGCTGCGGCTATTGGGGGAAAAACTTAGTTCGTAATTTTCATGAAATTGGTGCTCTCAAAGCTGTATGTGATTTTGATTCAACAACCGCTGAGAAATTTGCTCAGCAATATGAAGTTCAAGCGCTGAGCTTACAAGAGATTTTAAACGCAAATGATATTCAAGCAGTCGTTATTGCCGCGCCTGCCGCCCAACATTTCAATATTGCAAAACAAGCGCTTGAAAAAGGAAAGCATGTTTTTGTAGAAAAGCCACTTTCTTTATCTGTTAAAGAAGGCGAAGAGCTCTGTGAAATCGCAAAGCAAAACGATCTTATTCTTATGGTTGGGCACTTACTGCATTATCACAGTGCTTACCAGAGTCTTAAAACTTTAGTTGAAGACGGCACCTTGGGTGATCTTCGTTATATATATTCTAACCGTCTGAATTTAGGAAAAGTTCGCCGCGAAGAAGATATACTCTGGTCTTTTGCACCTCATGATATTTCAATGATATTAGACCTTATGGGCGAAGAGCCTCAAAACGTTGATGCGAAAGGCGGCTTTTATCTCTCTGAAAATATTGCCGATGTCACGACAACACATCTAACATTTTCTAATAACCGTAAAGCACATATTTTTGTATCATGGCTACACCCATTTAAAGAGCAAAAGCTCGTTGTGGTGGGCTCAAAAGCAATGGCGGTCTTTATTGACGGAGAGCCATGGAATCAAAAGCTACAGCTCTATAAACACAATATTGATATCACCGATGAAACCGCTGCGCCGCTAATTGATAAAGCTGATGTTGAATATGTTGACGTACCTGAAAGTGAGCCTCTCAAGAATGAATGTTTACATTTTCTAGAATCTATAAACACCAAAGCGCAGCCCATTACCAATGGTGAGGAAGGACTTCGCGTGTTAAAAGTACTAGAAGCCTCAACATCCGCTATAGAGAAACATAATGAGCAATCAAAATTACTATGCGCATGAGACCGCTATCATTGATGATGGTGTCGAAATTGGTAAAGGGTCAAAAATTTGGCACTTCACACACATACTTGGTAACTGCCGCTTAGGTAAAGATGTAGTTGTCGCGCAAAATGTTATGATTGGGCCAGACGTGTCTGTAGGTGATGGCTGTAAAATCCAAAATAATGTCAGCCTTTATAAAGGTGTTTCATTGGAAGAAGGTGTATTTTGCGGTCCATCTTGCGTTTTTACCAATGTAAAAAACCCAAGAGCTATGGTTGAGCGTAAAGAAGAGTTCTTAAATACCCCTGTTGGGAAATGGGCGACTATCGGCGCCAACTCGACAATTATTTGCGGCACAAAAATTGGTGCTTATGCCATGATTGGCGCAGGGGCCGTCATAACCAAAGACGTCAAACCACACGCTGTCATGATTGGTAATCCAGCGAAACAATCAGGCTGGTGTAGTCATGCCGGTGAAATATTGGATGAAAACTTAATTTGCCCACGTGAAAATAGGCAATATAAAATTGAAAATGAACAGCTAGTGGAAATAGAGAATGAGTAGTAACACAGCCTTAAAACCCGTTGAAAATATCGCCTTTATCGATCTTGCAGCTCAGCAAGCTCGTATTAAAGACAAAATTGATAATGCGCTGAGTACAGTTCTTGCTCATGGTAAATATATTATGGGTCCAGAAGTTAAGCAGTTCGAAGCTGATCTCTGCAGCTATACAGGTGCGAAACATACGATTAGTTGCTCCAGTGGAACAGATGCACTTGTCATGGCTCTAATGGCTTTAGGTGTTCAAGCTGGTGACGCCGTTTTTGTACCCTCCTTTACATTCGCAGCCACAGCCGAAGCAGTCGCCATTTTAGGGGCTATCCCTGTTTTTGTAGATGTCGATGCCAAGAATTATAATATTGATCTATCTAGCCTAGAAGCTGCCTATGAAACGAACGCCGCACTCAACCATAAAGCCGTAGGTATCATTGCGGTTGATTTATTTGGCTTGCCTGCCAATTACGAAGCTTTGAATTCATTTGCTGAGCAAAAAGGACTCTGGGTTATGGCCGATAGTGCCCAAAGCTTAGGTGGTCGATCTAATAATCAGAATGTTGGGCAAATGGCACGCGTGACAACCACAAGCTTTTTCCCTGCAAAACCTTTAGGCTGTTATGGTGATGGCGGTGCGATCTTTACCGATGACGATGATCTTGCTGCTAAATTGCGCAGTATACGTGTGCACGGTAAGGGCAATGATAAATATGATAATGTACGTTTGGGAGTGAATGGCCGTTTAGATACACTCCAAGCTGCAATATTAATTGAAAAACTTAAGATCTTTCCTGAGGAAATAGTAAGCCGTAACCGTGTAGCTGCCTACTATAATGAAAATCTATCCAACATCATTCAAACGCCTTTCAACGACGATCAAACAACATGTGCTTGGGCACAATACACACTTCAGCTCTCTGAGAAGAACAGACAATATGTGCTTGATCAATTAAAAGCTGCCGGCGTTCCAACAGCTGTTTATTATCCACTGCCGCTTCATCAGCAAACATGTTATAAAGATTATCCAAGTGCACCAGATATGGGCACATGTGAGAAGCTCTCACAAACAGTGTTTAGCCTTCCGATGCATCCATATTTAAAGCCTGATACTCAAGATTATATTATTCAAGCAGTGCGTAAAGCACTAACCTAATGCCATGAAAATTCTTTTCGTCTGCAGATTATATTCAGGATTTGAAGAAAGCCTGCAGAATGGTGTTTGGAAGCCCAAAGGCGCCCCTACAATTGCTAGGATGATTGAACATTTAGACGCATCCAAAGATCATGAATTAGAATTAATTTTCACACAAAAAGGGGCTAGCGATACTCGTTATCCCTCCCATGTGGAAATAGAGGGGCTTGCTCTCAAACTTCAAGTGCTAAGGGGACATAACCATTTACCGGCTTGGCTAGGGAAATTTAGAGAAAAGATCAGTGACCTGTATCAAGCGGGCCAAATTATATGGGCGTATCATAGGATCAAACCCGACATCGTTTATTGTGACCGCGTGAATATTTTCCCCGCTGCCTTGCTTGCCCGCTGCACAAATGCACGTGTCATTTGGCGTGTGATGGGCGTTTTAGAAGAAATGCATCAAGCGGTGAAATCAGATCACTGGCGTGCGGCACTTTCTCGTTTTATGTGGGGAAGCCCGTTTAAATCTGTTATTTGCACCTTGGATGGTTCAGGCGGTGGGCCGTGGATGGATCACGTCTTATCTAACAACACTCCTCGTCATTTACTTCTAAACGGTGTGAATAAAAACTTAAAAGCGGAACAGATCAATCTACTTCCTCATAAGGGCGTGAAAATGCTATTTGTTGGGCGCCTAGAAGCGCTCAAAGGTATAGAAGAGTTCATGGATGCCTTTTACAGCGCGGCTGAGACGCATAAAAATTTACATGCTGTGATCGCAGGTGATGGCAGTTTGAAAAGTAAATTGATAGAAGAGGCAAAGAACAAAGGTTATGCGGATCGTGTACATTTCCTCGGCAGTATTAGCGCGCCTGAACTTAAATATATACGTCAAAATACGGACTTTTATGTTTCACTCAATAAACAAGGCAATCTTAGTAATGTAAATCTTGAGGCATTATCGGATCACTTACCAACAATCGTTCCATGTTCTCATACAAACAAAGGCATAGACATAGATACGGACAAGCTTGTTCCTGATGATGTGTTTTACCGTTTTGGTACGGTCGGTGATACTCAGGCGCTCTCTAATGCCATATCACATCTCATGGACGAAAAAGTACGCGCATCGTATAGGCAGGCCGCACAAAAATGCGCTGCACATATTCTACCGAGCTGGACTACCCGTATTGAGCAGGAGCTACAAATTTATGAAGATACAAAGCCCTATAATTTTGTTCTAACGATCGCGGATTTAGGCTCTGGCGGCGCGCAAAAAGTTGCAGTTTCACTCATAAATGATCTAAACAAAGCCGGTAAAAAAATAGCTCTTATTACCCTTAAAGATAATATGAGTGACTTTCATAAATTACCGAAAAATATCAAACGCATTACCCTAGAACATTGTAATGAATATAAAGGCATACAAGCCAATCTACTTCGTATATATAAAATTCGAAAAGCCCTTAAAGACACTGGTGCAAAATGCGTCATAAGTTTTATTGCACCAACCAATATATTATGCGTATGGGCCGCTTTGGGTTTAAATAATCGTCTCATTATTTCAGAGCGCAATGACCCTACGCGCCAGAGCTTTGGCCAAATGTGGGATAAACTTAGACGCCTCAGCTACCGCTTCGCTGATATAGTTACAGCCAATAGTCAAAATGCAGTTGAAAGCCTTAAAGCTTATGTCCCAGAGCATAAGCTTTATTATGTTCCCAATGCATTAACACCGCCGCCTAAACTGAATAAGCAAAAAGATAAAACAATTCTGATTGTGGGGCGTTTACATGAGCAAAAATCCCACCAAACTCTTCTGAAAGCTTTTGCAAAAGTGCACCAAGATCATCCGGACTGGACACTCATTATCGCTGGAGAAGGTCCACTTGATAATCAGCTCAAAGAACAAGCCGAGCAATTAAATATTGCGGGCGCTACTAAATTTACTGGCGTTGTGAAAAACCCATATAGTCTCTATGAAACCGCTTCCATTTTTGTATTACCATCGATCCATGAAGGCACTCCCAATGCCCTTTTAGAGGCAATGAGTTGTTCATGTGCACCAATCATAAGTGATGCATGCGAAGGGGCGATGCCCTTTGTAAAGCATGAAGAAAGCGGACTTATTTTCAAGACAGGTGATTATCAACAACTCGCTGATCAGCTTAACTCTCTCATTTCAACGCCTGAAAAAATAGTTCAGTATTCAACCGCAGCAAAAGAACATACAAAACCATTATATTCTCGCTCAACAATTGAGATATGGGATGATGCTATTAATGCAAAGGGGCAATCATGATCAATATACATGTACTTAGTCCCGGTTTCACAAATCCAAATAGCACGGCCTTTCTTATGCCATTTATCATCTTTCGCTCTGCACTTAAAGAAGCGGGATATCACATTAGGATTTTTTCTGACTACAAAGATGGTATAGAGGCATGCGACTATCTCTTTATTGATAGTAAAACACATAAGAAAGATTGGAACGCACGTTACGATCAAACATTAGAAAAACTCTCATATTATAATGCAAAAACAAAAGTGATCTGGTGTGATCAAGCCGATAGTAGCGGTACATTTCTTGGTCAAGTTCTTCCCCATATCCATAAATATTTAAAAGCACAGCTCTTAAAAGACAGAAACGAGTACTTAAAAACGCATTATGCCTCGCGTATATATGCACAATATTACCATGAAAAATATGGTATCCAGGATGAACAGGCTTATATTCAAGAACCTGTAAAAGACCAAAAAGACCTATCCAAACTCGATATCTCATGGAATTCCGGTTTAATGAATTATGGGCTTTTTGGCCCCTACTCTCAGCGCTTAAGAGAACATATTCCAATTAACGCGCTTCTATATTTTGCAAAACCTCTTAGAAAAGCAAGCGCGGAACGTCCAATGGACATCACGTGCCGCATGGGTATTTCCTATCCGCGTGAAACAATGCGTTTTCAACGTTTAAAAATACGAGAACTCTTAAAGGATCACCTTCCTACTAATAAATTATCGAGGCGTGCCTATTTCAAAGAACTGTGTGAAAGTAAAATCTGCATTTCTCCCTTTGGTTTAGGCGAAATCACGCTCAAGGATTTTGAATGCTTTTTAACAGGCTCATTATTGTTAAAACCACAAATGAACCATATGCAAACATGGCCAAACTTATACGAAGACAAAGTCACATACATAGCCCATAGCTGGGACTTAGATGATGTGCTGGAACAAATAGAATGGGCGCTCAATCATGAAAAAGAGCGTATAGAAATAGCACAGAACGGACAAAATCGTTACCTCGACTACACACTAGGTTTAGGAGCTAGCGATCGCTTTGTCGAACATTTCAAACAGATACTAACAACTTAAGCAGTAAGCATGGCTTCGAACTGCTTCATCACGCGCGGCAGGGAAAAAGCATCCGGCAAAAGAGAATGTGTATTTTGATTGTGTTTTGTTTTTTGCATCTGCTGGATAAATTCGTTCATATCCTGCGTTATCACGAGGTCTTCATCGCGGGTATATTTACCAATATCAGATATCCCGCCAGCATCCACAATGGCAATAGAAGGCACTGCACTACAAAGTGCTTCTAAGACCACATTGGGCATCCCCTCCCAGCGTGAGGGTAATAACAAACAATCGGCGTAAGATGCACTCATCCAGGGTTTATCGTCATAGCCTTTCAAAATGACCTTATTTGATAGGTCATATTTAGCAATTAAAGCTTCAAGATCAGCTCTAAAAGGCCCCTCACCTATAATCTCAAGTGTCCAATCAAAATCTGGCTTAAAATCAACCGCCATATGTTCAATCAGCCTATCGTAGCCTTTCTCATAGGATAAACGTCCAACACATAAAAAACGAATTGGATCACTTGGATTGCTAGGTGTACGTGTTTTGAATTTAACGCGCGCTTGATCAACTGGATTAAACAAAATCTCATGATTCTTGGTAGAGATTTTTACTAAACCTTTAAACTCATCGATCATTTGTGAGCAATTACTAATCACTTTATTAGCAAGCGGATACAACCCCTTATACACGAACCAGCACGCACGACCTTTAAGGCCATAACCGTTTAAGATCGAGGATGGCAAAGCCGCTTCGCGAACAAACACTTTAACCTTCGGAAAAAAAATCTTCATCAAAATCGCAAGCGCATTACTATGCACCATTGTTGTGAAGATGACATCTGGCTGAACCTCTTTCACCAGTTTAAGCATTTTAAAAACGCTAGATTTAATCGACGAACAATCTAGAGAATAAAAAGGAATCTCATCATCAATCCAATCACGAAATGGACCCTCATTTTTTACAACAACAAATTCAGGCTCAAAACGTTCACGATCGAGATTATTCATTAACGTAATAAGAATACGCTCAGCACCACCCGCACACAATGAGGGTAAGAGAAACAAAACTTTAGTTTTTTTAGAGTGTTTCATAAATCACGTTGCCAGAAAAATCACGTTCTTTCCATGTGGATTTAATATCATAAACAACAGGTTTTACAGATGTTTCATCAGCACCAATCAACGTAAGAATTTCTGCTTCGGTCATGTCCTGATAAATTTTATGATTAACAGCGAGACACACACAATCATAGTGCTGCCCCTTTGGAAGAGCTGTAAGAATTTCAAGACCATATTCATGAATAACTTCATCAGGTCGAGCATGCGGGTCATGTACATCGACATTATAACCATAGGATTTGAGTGTATTTACAACATCTATAACTTTTGTATTCCGAACATCATTGATGTTTTCTTTGAATGTAAAACCAAGAACAAGGATATTCTTTTGCGCCTTATTTGCATCACTCTGGGAGTTCAAGAAATGATCAATTCTTTGCGCGATATATGGGCCCATATTATCATTAATATCACGGCCCGATAAAATTACCTTAGGATCATGGCCAATGTCCTGAGCAGATTTTGCTAAATAATACGGATCAACACCGATACAATGACCACCAACCAAGCCAGGGGTAAAAGGAAGGAAATTCCATTTCGTACGCGCAGCTTCTATAACATCATATGAAGATAATCCCATCTTATTTAAGATAACAGTAATTTCATTCATAAAAGCAATATTGATATCACGCTGCGCGTTTTCAATCGCTTTAGATGCTTCTGCTGTTTTGATGTTTTTGGCTTTGAAGATATTGCCACCATTCATTTGTCCATAAAGCTCAACTAATAAATCAGCCGCCTCTTCTGTCTGTGCAGCGACAACTTTTGTTATATTTTCAACCGTATGAACTTCATCACCTGGATTAATGCGTTCAGGTGAATATCCAAGAATAAAACCTTCACCAGACTTTAAACCGCTTTCTTTTTCCAAAATAGGACCACAAATATCTTCAGTTACACCAGGATAAACTGTGCTCTCATAAATAATAAAATCGCCCTTATTAATAATTTTGCCAAGAGCCGCACTCGCCTTTTCAACGATCGCAAGGTCTGGTTCATTCGTCTCATCAATCGGTGTTGGCACCGTTACAATATAAATGTCACAATCAGCTATATCATTAATATCATCTGTAAATTGACAGGTAGAAGATCGCAACACAGCCTGTTTCAATTCGCGGTTACTATCCCAACCATCTTTAAGCTCTTGAACACGAGTTTTGTTCACATCATAACCAAATACTGTTCCATATTTAGCAAGCGCCACAGCCAATGGCATTCCTACATAACCAAGTCCAACAACAGCAATTTTCATTTTTTTCAGATCATAAGTCATGACGATTTTTTAAAGAATACCTTATTACAGTTCAAGTGTGTTATTAATTGCCCAACTCTGCGCCATTAACACAGTCCAAAGAGCTGTGTGATTATCTACTTTTCCACTCAGAAAGTCATGCCACATTTTTTGAATTTTTTGTTTTTCATACAAGTTTGTAGGCGTGTTGATTAAGTCCTGTGCCCAATCCTTTAAATCCCCTTTTAACCATTCTGAAATAGGCGGTGTAAAACCCTGTTTAGGCCTATTGATCAAATCCTCTGGCACATAATCGCACAGCAATTGATAAAGAGGTTTTTTACCCCTGCCCTGCCCTTCAAAAATTTTACTTTCAATAGGCATACGCCAAGCATGTTCGATGACCTCTTTATCTAGAAGAGGACTTCGAACTTCAAGAGAAGTAAACATCGATGCCCTATCAACTTTTACTAAAATATCATCCGGTAGATATAGATGTGTATCTATGTACATCATACGCTCATAGCCGTTTAAGTGCGAAGGTATATCAAACATGATACAGGGCTGTTTAATCGCTGTATTAACACTCAAAGTTCTAAGCACAGCTTCGTCAAAACCACGCTCTTTTATAAACCCAGCAATCGAGTGTATACGCTTACCATTTAGGCCTATTTTATTATACAAACTCTGTGGAGGGGCACTCAAAATATTTGACGATATACCTTTTAAACACGAAGAGAATTTATCGCTAAATGATAAGAGTTTTTGAAGCATAAAATAGCGCTTATATCCACAAAAGACCTCATCCCCACCATCCCCACTTAAAGCTACTGTCGTATCTTTTTTTGCCTGCTGACAAAGCGCTATTGTTGGGATCTGAGAATAATCTGAAAATGGTTCATCATAGACTTTAAAAAGGTCCGGAATAATCTTCTGTGTTTCAATCTCATTGACATGATATGTAGTGTGGTCCGTACCTAAATGTTGAGCTATTCTCTCAGCATGTTTTGACTCATCAAGTGCTGTATCCTGAAAACCAATCGAATATGTTTTGATCGGTTTAGATGATTGTTCCTGCATTAAAGCACTGACTAACGAACTATCAATTCCGCCTGATAAAAACGCACCAAGCGGTACATCAGAAACCATCCTTTGCTTAACTGTCCGCATTAAACACTCACGCAAATCATATGTGTCCGCACCTGCATCGGTAGTGTTTAATTCCCAATACACCTCCTGCTTACTGATTGATATCAAATGATTTTTTGTGTTCACATCATTGATGGACAGCGTCAAGATATGACCGGGCTTAATTTTATATACACCCTCATAAATACTCAAATGCGAGGGAATAAAACCAAAATAGTTATATTGCCTGAATGCCTCTTCACTCATTCTCAAAGAGTTTTGGTCAAGTGGTAAGAGGGATTTTAACTCAGATGCGAACGCAAAATATGGACCAACATAACCAACATAAAGCGGCTTTTTTCCTATATGATCTCTTATCAAATGCAAGCGCTTTTCTTTTTTATCCCAGAGGGCAATAGCAAACATACCTTTGATAATATCAAGCGTTCTTCGCAGCCCAAGCAACGCGAATGATTCTAATAAAACTTCTGTATCACTCGTGCCCTTATAGCGTGTCTCTGTGGCTATTGTTGCGATGGATTTTTGCAATTGATCTTTGTTGTAGATCTCGCCGTTAAAGATCATGATAAAACGATCATTTTGTGAATGCATGGGCTGCGCACCAGCTTCAGATAGATCTTGTATAGATAACCTTCGATGTCCTAAAAAAAGAGGTGTATTGTCGTCATGCCAATGGCCATCAGCATCAGGGCCGCGGTGTTGAATTTGATCCGTCATTTTGCGGATCAGTGCCCTGCCCTCTTCGGTATTCAACGAAGAATTTAAGGACCAAAAACCCGCAATACCGCACATGTTTATGCTGCCTTTATTTTATAATAATCTTTATACCACTCGATAAATTTAGGAATACCTTCCTTAATTGTAGTGGTAGGTGTATAGCCTGTTAAATCCTGTATAGCTGAGATATCGGCGTATGTTTCAGGGACATCACCTGGCTGCATTGGCTTAAAATCAATCTCTGCTTTTTGTCCAAGCTCACTTTCAATGATTTGAACATAATCCATCAATTTTTCACTGCGGTTATTACCAATATTTAAGACACGCCATGGCGCTTGATGGTCCTCACGTACAGGCGGGTTTTCTAACGCCCCTAATACACCTGTGACTATGTCATCGATATAAGTAAAGTCACGTTTCATTTCACCGTTATTAAACACCGGTATAGGCTTGCCGTCACAAATATTCTTAGTAAAGATAAAGAGCGCCATATCAGGGCGCCCCCATGGGCCATACACGGTAAAAAACCTTAAGCCCGTCTGAGGCAGGTCAAACAGATGACTATAGGTATGGCTCATCAGCTCATCTGCACGCTTTGTGGCAGCATATAGTGAAATTGGCTTATCAACTGAATCTTCTGTCGAATAAGGCAGCTTTTTATTTCCGCCATATACAGACGACGAGCTGGCGTAAACAAGGTGTTTAAATCCGTCAGTATGGCGGCACATTTCCATTATTGTGACATGTCCCATACAATTGCTTTGAATATAGCTATATGGGTTTTCAAGTGAATAACGTACACCCGCTTGCGCCGCTAAATGAACGACTTCTTTAAAGGGCCCCTGCTCTGCCCACATTTTTTCCATGGCAGCTTTATCTTCGATATCAGCTTTTACAAACTCAAAATCATTAAAATTATCAAGCTGCTGAAGGCGTGCACGCTTTAATTCAGGATCATAATAGTCATTAAGATTATCAACACCGACAACCTTACGCCCAGCCTGCAATAAACGTAAAGCTGTATGAAAGCCAATAAAACCTGCTGCGCCCGTGATTAAAACCGGTGAATTATCCATGAATTATTCCTACAAAAATCACAATAAATGTGAGTTTTAGCAGGCTAACCAAACTTTGCCAATAAGAAGACTATCTTTTCAGTAGGATATGTACAGCTTTAACCAAAGAGCTTTTGCCAAAATGTTTTATTCTGTTCTTGCTCTAAGGCCTTTTTCAGTGCCCTATTCTGCTTAATCGCTCTTTGTGCTCGTAATTTATCTTGCTGAGCCGCCTCTTCTTGGTTAGCAATGCGTGCTTCAAGTGCGTTCATCGAGCTTTTCCATTGCTCTTCGCCCTCTTCTTTTTTGCTTTTATCTTCTAGCAAAATTGTAAGTCGGCTTTGGCTTTCCTGTGATTTTTCAAGCGTTTCTTTAAGATGTTCTATTTGACCTTCTAAAATTTCACGCTCACGCTTTTGTGATAATTCAAGCAGCTCAACTTGTTTCTTTAGTGCTGCAATCTCAGCAGTATCAAGCACTGTTTCAACCTGTTTAGCTTGTGCGTTTAAATCTGTACGGGATTGTTCAGAATTTGTGTCCGCTTTTACACGGTCGCCATATACGCGGATAAGTTCAGAGACATCGACTTGCGGGTTACCATCCGCATCTTCTCCAACAGTAATGCCCTTTTTTTCAATATGACGATAAAAAGTTGCACGTGTAACGCCTACCATTTCTGCGGCTTTTGAGATGTTTACTTTCATATGTTTAACCCTGTTTAATTGATACAAGTATAGACACTGTTTCACTGTATAATAAGAAAATCATTTTTAAATAGCCACAAAAAACATGTTTTAGCGCCAAAATACTGTGATTCCTTACATACACACACAGTGCCCGGGCCTGTACAGCGGTGTAAACAGGGTTAAACACCACATAAACAGTTCGGTGTATAGCGGGTGTATAATAAATGTAAAAAACCTAGTATTTATAGGTGTTCAATAGTGACCGGCATGTTTAGGTGCAATACGTATAACTGTGGATAGTATTGTATAACAGGCTGTATCATGTTAGTGTTTAGTCAATTCCGATTCTCAAATTCTCTGAGAATCATCATTTCAACCACTCTTTCAATTCAGGGAGAGCCATATAGCGTAAAGCACAAATAAGAAAAAACCGCCTAATCTCCGGCAAGAGATAGGGCGGCTCATTAAAAATTTCATATACTGAAATCCAATAAATTCAACACCTTCAGTATATGTTTTGACCGAATCGAATGCAACTATTTATTAGGTTTGCAAACGCTTTTTTATGACTTATTCACAGAGAGTTACGCTGGCTATGAAATAATGAAGCATATTACTGATTTAAATAGCTATATCGCAGGCGCAAGCATAATAGGGCAGGGGACTTTGAAACGTCATAGTAACCCTATGCCTATGCCAAAGGAGTTTGATCCTTATATTCTACCCGTGAAACAAGATTTCGTTAAGGATGCGAGGCTGATGCCAGGTACGCGTCTTATGCTTATGCTCATTTCTGGTTGGGCAGGGCAGGGGAGTGCCATCGAAACAACGCTGGCTACACTTGGTAAGCATCTATGTAAGTCTGTCTCACAAATCAGACGCTATGTTAAGGATGCAAAAACATTTGGATATTTAAGCGTAGGATATACTAAAAGTCGTATAGGTTACATTACAGGGCTGCGTCTCAAATTGCGTTTTGAAATGATCCGTCCAAAACAACTAAAAAAGACCGCAGAAAACAAAGGTTTAAAGCCTAAAACTCAAAGAAGCTGCGCCCTACCATATAGGAACAACACTAATAGAAATAATAATATATATAGAGATGAATGTGACCCATATGCATCAAATAGGCTCAAAAATGCAGCCGCAATGATGCAAAAACGAATTCTTATCTCTTAAAAACTTCCTATACTAACCGATATTAATGTGATTATTGCTTTTCAGAGGGAGAAGAGGGGGGAGGCTTATCTAAAAAAATACACCTTTCTCTGATATTTTAATCTTTTTCTATTTCATCTAAAACAATTTCTACAGCGCGTTGGGCAGCGTCATGAAACGGCAAAAAGACTTTAGAGACACCAATATTTTGAAAAAACTGAGCCGTTTCAACATGATGACAGGCTACAGCTACATTTCCTTGATAACCTTCATGCTTTAAAGCATCAATAATGATCATCCTAGGGTCTTCATGTGTAATGCCTGTATTATGCTGCGGCAATGCAGAAATAACCCATTGAACATCTTTTAATGGAATAGCATGAAAAAAAGCGGAGTTTTTAGCATCACCATACATCACATCATGTCCTAATGTGCGCCAACGTCTAACTTCTTCTGGATTAAAATCAATAGCTAATACTGATTTTCCATTATTAATGAACCCTTTAGCCATTGCTTGTCCATAACGACCGAGACCAAAGAGAATAATATCATAAGATTTCTTAATTTTAGCTGCATCATCCTCTTGCTCTTTCTGGCATGTATTTGTTTCAAAAAAGGATAAATAGGGCTGTAAAAGCCTGTAAACGCCTTCTGAGAGTGAAATTAAATAGGTTGAGCAAACAATCGTAATGATTCCGACGAGCGTTATTAAACTTAAAACTTCTTGCGTCATAAAGCCTGCACTATATGCCATAGCAGCAAATATGAGTGAAAACTCACTAATTTGAGCAAGAGCTAAGCCAGCCATAAACCCCGTTCTCTTACGATAGCCAAGAACTCTACAAAGTCCCATAACGATAAAGGGTTTAAATAACATTACAAAGATTGAGAGAATAATGGCAGGAACAACAGCATCGCCTAATACCGAAATATCGATTTGTGTGCCTAATGAGACGAAAAAAAACAGTAATAAAAAGTCTCTTAACGATGCTAAACGTGAAATAATAGCTTCTCGGTAAGGGGTAGAAGCGAGTGAAACACCTGCTAACAATCCACCAAGCTCTTTACTGAGCCCCATAACATCGCACAGTGCTGCTAAACTGATGGCCCATGCGATTGCACAGCATAATAGAAGCTCTTGATTTTTCGCAATAAATCCCATTATTTTTAGGGCTACAAAACGCATGAATAAGGCAAGTCCTGTAAGAAGTATGACTGTGTATATAGCAACTTCAAATAGAGCTTTTAATAAACTTATATCTTCACCACTGACATTTGTAGAGCTAAACGCTGCCAGAACGATCATTGAAAAAACGACAGCTAAGTCCTGAACAATCAAGACACCAAGAGTAATGCGCCCATGAAGGGAGTCGATTTCTCGCTTATCGGATAGAATTTTAATAATAATAATTGTACTAGAGAAGGCGAGAGCAATAGCGATTAAAAAGGCTTCTTGAACGTTAAAGCCGATTAAGTAGCTTAATCCAAAAGCTATAAGTACAGTGAGGATGATTTGTCCTGTACCAATGAATGCCGCAATCGTTCCTAAGCTTTTTATGAGCTTTAAATCTAGCTTAAGACCAACAATAAAGAGCAAAATAGCAATGCCAAGTTTAGCCAAAAGGGCAATTTCATCGCCTGTTTGTACAATACCTAAAGCGGCAGGACTGACCAAAACGCCAATAAAAATAAAGGCAATGATTAATGGCTGGCGCAAATAGGTACCAATTATACCTGCGAGTGCCGATAATACTAAAAGACTAGCTAATTCATAAAAGCTTGAACTATGGATAAGTGAGATCATTTCATTCATAGGAAAGTATGATAATCACTTATTCTGTTTTTTCTATAAAAAATAAAACCGTGGTTATATTTTATAAAAAATAAAAATCCAGTTTTTTCTAAGGTTTTGATTTATATTAGGAAAATATAGAGAAGATCATAATATTCAGCATTATTTCTGTTTAACTCAAATTATTAAAATTCTAAAATTCTGCGTAGATATTTGTAATATATAGATTAAATTTTACTTGCACTTGTATTATTTCCCAATAAATCTTAAATTGGTTACTGAGTAGTTCTACTCATTCTTTAGGAAATCCTCATGCTTTGTTAACTAAATTTGTTTAAAATTTTAGTAATTAGGTTCGGTTATTAAAAATGGTTGGGAATAAAAACATAACATCAGATGTAAATGGAGGTGTATTAGGTACAAAACCTGATGCCCCTGCAGAATTGTCTGAGTTTTTCCAGGTTGTTGTTCATCATTCTGGCGCCAGCATTGAAAAAATCGATGACTACAGCATCCAACTTAGCGGCACTGAAACTCAAGTAGAATTAGCAAAAAACATTATATATCAAGCGATTGATAGTGCATCAACGCAGCCTCAAACCGGTTTAGATTATTTCACTTTCTCATTCAATCAAATTCCTGAAGACAGCCCAACCATTGACCTTGCAGATTATTTGAGCAGCCTAATTAACCCTGACGCTGGATCTGAAAATAGTGAAGAAGAAGACGACGAAGAAGATGAAGATACAAGGAATGTTCAAGAAGAATTAGACCTACGTAGTCTCAATGAGTTTTTTTCAAATAATCTAAAAACGACGTTACTCGATGAAAGAACAGGGTTTGAAAAGCCAGTTCTGGAGAGTGATATTATTTCTAATCTTGAGGATTTAACATCTTATAGGATATTAAATCAGCTAACTGATGCTTTTGATACTAGTCCAAGATTTGGAACAATTGATTTTAACCCTCCAGGTGGGCCAACTTTCATTCCTAATGATCCACCAGTCGCTGTGGATGATGTAATTATTGTTCTCGAAGGGCAGACGCTTTCTATATACGAAGCGTTATTAGCGAATGATTTAGACACAGAAACTCTAACAATTTTAAGTATATCAGATCCAACGCTTCTAAACGGGACAATTACTTTTGATTCCGCGGGCCGTACTTTCTTATATGAAGCTGGTGCTTTCTTTGATTCCTATGCAGTAGGGGAGAGCTATACTGAATTTTTCCTATACACA
>Ga0208837_1000010_pt1 | contig 33438 bp, 29 predicted proteins | sample DeeseametaMP0327_FD_184214 | JGI IMG/M metagenome (GOLD analysis project Ga0208837, IMG submission 184214) | Marine microbial communities from the Deep Atlantic Ocean - MP0327 (SPAdes) | ecosystem: Environmental > Aquatic > Marine > Oceanic | place: East of Recife, Brazil, South Atlantic Ocean...
TACCGATAATAACGTCGAGCTCTCCGGTCGCAAATCCGGTGATCTCCAGATCAAATTCCAGCTCGAGCTTATCAAGCTCCTGCAGTTCGACGCGGAGTATATTTTCATCATATCCGGTGTTGAGACTAATTTGGTTATCGGCAAGGCGGTAAGCTCTGATTTGCGTTTCTGTTAGCGTATCGATGAGAATGACAGGCACTTGTTTAAGCTCCATCATCACCGCAGCGGCGTAACGGCCATGGCCTGCGATAATCTGGTATTTGCCGTTATGCATGCTAACAATAATCGGCGACATAAAGCCGAATTCTTCGATGCTGTCTTTGATTTGTTTGACATGCCATGGCGGATGCTTCTTGGCATTTTGGGCGTAAGGTTCAATATCGCCGATATCGACCAGCATATAGGCATGGGGTGATCCGGCATTTTTCAAGCCGCCGGAAGCTTTCTTTTTCTGAGCCATTGTGCTCTCTCCTTTATGTTTATGCCGGAGAGCACGCACACAAAAGCGAACCCGTCACCGGCCGGTTACGTTTCTCATTTTTGTTGCTCCTTTTCTAATGTATCTACAGGCACGGCTCTGGAAGAGCGCTATCCGGCAGGGCTTTCGAATAAAGCGATCTGGGTGCCGGATATGTTGTGTACCATGAATTCAATATAGGTGAATTTGCCCGGTTTTGTCAATTCCGGTTCAGGCCGTGCGCGCGTGAGCCAAGCTTGTCTTTATAAAGCGCCTCGATTGTGATGATTTCTCGCGGAGTGATATTGGAGGGCAGGCTTTGCAGGACAGAGAACTTGAAATTACGCGCATAGGCTGGGTCTTTTTGCAGCAGGCTTTTAAGCTCTAAATTACCGCCATGGCCGGTTGTCGCGTATTCCGACCAGCGTTGCCAGATACCCTCACCGCCATAGGCTGAACCGATATATTGCTGACCGGTGCTATTGTCCAAAATCAAATAAATGCCGTTCACCGCAGAGAGATGCTGTTGCCATTCATGGTTGGCATCTGGATTATTCACGAGCGTCTTGAGTTCATCATATTCAAGGACAAAATCGAGCAGCCCCGGAAAAGCGCCGACATAGCCCTTCGGCAAAATCTCGATCACTTCTTTGTCGTGGCGGTCATACCACTGATGCCACGCCCGTGCATTATCACCCCAATCAATCACCAGACGGTCCTCAAGGTCTTTAAACTCGGTGACGGGTTCAAGCTCGTAATATTGTTTGCCATCCCGCGGGTTCGAACCGTTCACTCTGAATACACCGATAAAGACTGATCGCCGCCGCTCGATCCCGATAAAGGAGATTATATAGTCACAATCTTTAAAGACGTGCTTGCTCTGCTCTTTTTGATATTCAAGCAACGCATCCCGATCCTTCATCACATAACGATACTCCGCGCGGCTATCCTTATGCCGCACCAGCTTCACCTTCTTGCCCTGCAGCAGCGGTGATTGTGAGTTCAGAATTTGTTTCAGGGCCAACATTAAAAATATCCTATTTTGGGATAATCCTAAAACGGGATTAGCTCTTAATGCGCAGAACATCAACTAGAAAATGCGCATATCTTGAAAAAGTCCATTTATTCAGAGAAACATAAGAAACTTTGCGAGCTTTTAATTCAGGCTCGTAAAGACGCTGGGCTTACGCAGCAAGAACTTGCCGATAAAATCAAACGCCCTCAATCTTTTGTAGCCAAATATGAAGGTGGGGAACGGCGTTTGGATCTGATCGAGTTGATGGAAATCAGTAAAATAATAAATTGTGATTTGAGTGCCTTGATGACAAACCTTGATAGGCTACAGTAATCTAGCTTTTAATGACATATTGTTTCAGCGGCAAACAATTTACTATGGTAATTTAAGCGGACTTTTTCTTCTTTTGTTTAGGGGCGAACAGTCTGCTAGTCAGCTCGTCTACTACACTTTCTGTTCTGATGTAGTCGCGAATTTGTTCGCGAGTGCTAGCACTAGATTCAGATATTATCGTTTCGAGATTAAGCGCTACGTTTTCTATGTGTTTTGCAAATAAATCGTTGTCATTTAAAATCTTAAGCACCGCATCTTTGACCTTTTTTTGATCGGTTGGTTTTGCATCTAATATATCAGGTGTGTCCCAATGTTCTCTCATAAGCGCATATAAAGCGTAAAAACGGAAAATGACTCGTGACCGGTCTAGTCGTGCTGTCCTTACTAAGTAATCAAATTTATATAATGCTAATGCAGCTATATGGTATAACTCAACATTGTGATTTTCTGAAAAAATGCGTGATGAGAATTCTTTACGAATTCCTCTATGATCTCGTGCAGCACGATTTGGCTGGTAGAAAAACATAGCAGCTGCTGCTTTCATCAAATCGGAAGGGCGAAGGATCCTGGTGCGCTCAACAGAGATATCTCTATACTGATTATCTCGTCTTTCGATGTAAACTCGTGTGTCTGAGCTTTGTGCAGAACAGTATTCTTCCAAATCTTTCATGAAAGGGAGCAGTGCCCAGAACTGATCTTCTCTAACTTCATTTTGACGATTCGTTCCAATTATAACACTGGATACAAAGTCAGTGTCACTACACCCTATTAATCGTAGTGGAACATTTATGCCTTCAATTTTGTCACGAATGTGTGCCAATATGTTTGTAGTTTGGCATCCGTTGACGATTTGATAGTCTTCGATAGTGAAAGTATCCCCTTTACGAATAATATTTTTAGAAACTACGGTAATTCCATTATTCTTGAAGACAAAAGATGCTGTATCTCCTTTTTCCAGCTCTGAGACAATGTATTTATTAATGTCTGAATCAGGGTTGAAATCTCTAACATTATCATAAAATAATGACCTATTTATATGCCTATTCCCCTCCTGGTCTTCTTCTCCTAGAGCTATTTCTAGTATTTCTGACGCTGGAACGTAACCTATATATGCTTCCTCAACTTTATCGTGACTAGGCATGGTAATATTCTTTTGAAAATTCAGTTTTGCTGATGATGAATTTGTTGCTGAACGAAAGCCATTTTGAATAACCTTAGCCCCAACGCACTCAATATGAATATCGGAGAAAATATTCAGTTCATTTAATTTGGCTATATTGTTGTCAATAAGCTGTTTCGTCACGTCAGAGCCTTGTCCTTGGCCTGTTGTACAATAGTAGCATCTAAGAGAGGGGCTATTCTTGGTAACGGTCTCATAAATCTGATCTCTAACATCTCCCAGGTTTATCAACTGATCCCCTGTGACCATTTTTTTGTCGGTAAAAAAGTCATATATGGCATCAAGAAACTTTGATAAATCGCCATAGTCTATTTTACCGGATGTTTTCGATTGGAAGAAATGAAAATCGGCAGTATGGTTTTTGCCCACTGATAATGCTTCCATAGCTTCATCCATATCAGTGCATAGCGTACCTTGAATAAAAATTGCGATGCCATCAATGCCAAATTCACTTCCTTTTAGATGTGCTCTAAATGGATCAATGTTTTCCCCTAGAACACCATTTTCCATTGCAAAAATGGACATCACTTCAAAAAAGTCAGATTCACTCATTTTTTCTCCAGAGTTTGTCTCCATGAAGTTTTTGAGTTGTGCTTTAACAATAGGATTCATAGGCATTTGATTACACTCTTTAACATGCTGTTTATTGATTGATTTAGTCTAGTAGTAATGAGTGGTATGTCAAACAACTTTGTTGTGGAATTGTATTTTCCACAACCAGTGTTATCGAGTTCTGATAAAAAGAGATTTAAAAGAATACATAACGCTGTGTGATAACATACGGTATGAAAATCAAAGTCCCACTTTATAAAAGTAGAAAATATAAAATGCGACCCAACATATTGCGTGGACGATGATGAGTGCTTTAAGCTTTAAACAGGGGCTAAGCAATTTGGCGATGAGCTGTGTGCCGAATGTTACAAGGGCAAAGCGCAAGATACGGGCAATGGCGCTAGCCAATAAAAACAGCGGCAGCGAATAGCCCATAACGCCCGCCCAATATGCGTAAAGTTTATAAGGAATACCCGCGAACATGCCTGAGAGCAAGGCTTCGAAGATCCCGATCTCTGTAAGTTGGTCATGCGATTTTTCTATGAGTGAATTAGATATGCCGGGAATATAATCAAGCCATCCATGCAAAAGCTGCGCATAAAGTGGCGCAGTAAAGAAAAGCACACATCCGCCAAGTAGAGCACCGATAAGAGCGAAGGTGATGTTGATATAGGCTTCTTTTTTATCCTTTAAGACAATGCTGCTAAGCCAGACATCAGGCACGATAAAGAAAAAGCTCGCCTCGGCCAGTCCCCAAAGAAAGCTTATCGCGCGTGTCTTTATTACTGCCACGGCTTAACCTCGATCTCTTTTTCAAGGGCGCTCAAGCAGCTCTCTAGAGTTTCGATAAGCGTACCACGATCACCGCTCCATTTTACGCTCTCGCCAATATTAATCTCGCACACGAATGGGACAAGCAGCATTTCCCCGCGCGGCAAAGCCTTACCAAGGCCGTGCATATAAACAGGCGTGATCTCGGTTTCCGGCATGGCTTCTAACACTTTTGTAATGCCGTATTTTAAAGGCGCGCGCTCTTCCGGATTACCGCGTGAGCCTTCCGGAAAAATGATGACGGTGAAGTCTTGCTTCAAAGCATCAATGATCGGCTGGGTCGGGTTATCATCGCCGCCCGTACGGTCAATCGGAATAACCCCGATCACATTGACCGAAAACCACGCCATAAAAGGGGTACGGCAGAAATAATCCTTGGCAGCCACGACTTTGACTTTGGGCTGGTCGGAGAGTTTAAAGAGGCTCATAAGAACAAGTGCATCAAGATGCGAGTTATGATTAGCCGCGATCAAATGCGCACCGCGCGGCTTGAGCCTATCCATATGCCGCGCATTAAAGCCGAGAATAATCAGCAAAATCGGGCGAACGATAAAGCCGTAAAAGAGTGTCTTAAGCATGCTTCCTCCTAATAATAGAAATAGCGAACCATATGGAAGAAGAGCGGCGCGCTTAGGCTAAGCGAGTCTATACGGTCTAGAATGCCGCCATGACCGGGGATCAGAGAACCTGCATCCTTGATCTTGAGATCGCGCTTCATCGCCGAGAATGTGACATCGCCGATAAAGCCCGTCACCGCAAGCATCGCGCCCATAAGCGCAGCGAAGACAAAGCTAAACGGTGTAAGAAAGCTGTATAGGAGTAGTGCCATGATGGTTGTCGTTAGAGCCCCTCCCAAAAAACCTTCCCATGTTTTATTCGGGCTAACCTCTGGCACGATCTTATTCTTACCGAGCATTTTACCCCAGACATATTGGGCAACGTCATTGCCCTGATTAAGGATCGCCATAAACAGGATTAGCCCCGCGCCACCAGCCATATGCGCTTCTGTTGCAGGGAATTTCATCAGCATGGCTGCATGTGATACAGCAAAGACCGTAATCATAAGGCCCCAGCTAATCGCGGAGACGGATTTCAAAAACCCTTCTGTCTGCTTGGCGAGGATGAGGCGGAAGGGGAGCAGGAAAAACACCCAGACCGGAATGAAGACGATAAACAGGCCGTACTGGTTATTGGCGACCAGCGCGTATTGGATCGGAATAGTCAGGTAAGCCCAAAACAGGACGCGCCGATCTGCTTTTCGCAGCGGGATGATAGAGACATATTCTTTAAAGGCGAGAAAACTAATGAGACCGAAGAATATGACCGAGACGATAGGCGAAGATAAAAGCGCGATTGAAAACACCGTAATCATCACCCACCAACTTTTCACGCGGGCGGATAGCTCTTTATAATCGCCTGCCGGATGAAATTTATTCAGGCCAAAGACGATCGCTGTGGCGGCGATGAGGATACCAATCACAACGCCAATGCCGAGATGTACAGGGTTTTCTAAAAGCTCCATGATAAGCTCCTATTCTTTAAGGGCTGCGCTCAATCGGTTCACACAGGACCAAATGCATAGCAGTGTTAAAAAGATGAAGATGATGCCGAGCGTACTTTGTAACGAGATGCCCAGCCCGATAATAAAACCGAGAATGCCCGTCGCGGCGGCGCGGTCGCTTTTTCCCATCGGCCCGTCATAGCGGCGCGTCCCACTCATCATAAACGCCAGCAGCCCGCAAAGCTCGCTTAAGGCTGCGACGAAGATAAAGGCAGCAACCGCGTAGCCTGCTGCGGGCGCATAAAATATGAAAGGGATAAACAGAGCCGTATCAGAGATCACATCCCCTAGCTCATTCAGCGCCATACCGAGCTTTGATTTCATATTATGCTCGCGCGCCAGCATCCCATCAATCGCGTTTAACCCCATGCGGATGAAAAGAAATAGCGGTAAGGCCAGCCATAGGGCGGAGATGTTAAAGCACAGCAAAGCGCCGTAAAAAATGCTTAATCCCAGAGCCGTAAGGGTCACTTGATTGGCCGTAACGCCGCGCTCTGCTAGTCCCTTACATATGGGCCTAAGCAAATCCTGAAACCGCGATTTGAGATCATAAACGCTAATCATCTCTAAGCCGCTTTCACTAATTGCTCATTCACGAAGTTTTGCAGGTTTGTGTAATCCGTTTTACCACTTCCCAAAACTGGCATTTTCTCGATATGAAGGATCGTACGCGGTACGGCCAGCTCACTCACCCCATGCTCGGATGCATAGCTTGAGAGCGCTTTACGGTCTGCATCTTTTTGCGTGGTAACAAAGATAAGCTGCTCACCTTTACGGGCATCAGAGATCGCAACAACCGCATTTTGTGCATCGGGGTAGATTTTCTGGATCATAGACTCAACACTGGTGAGTGACACCATCTCGCCTGCAATTTTGGCAAAGCGTTTGGCGCGCCCGAGAATGCTGACATAGCCTTGATCATCAATGTCGACGATATCGCCTGTATCATACCAGCCCTGCACTGGCGGCTCGAGTACGCCCGGACTATCCGCGCGGTAATAACCCAGCATAATGTTCGGCCCGCGCACATACAGGCGCCCGCCAACATCAACGCCCGGCACGTCTTCAAGCTTATATTCTATGCCTGAAAGGAGGCGGCCAACACTGCCTGCCTTAAGATGCATCGGTGAATTAAGCGCCAAAGCTGGCGCGGTCTCGGTCGCGCCGTAACCTTCCAAGATGCGCACACCGTACTTGTTCATATAAAGTTGACGTGTCTCGTCTTTAACCTTCTCTGCCCCTGCGAAAATATAGCGCATGCGGTAAAAGTCATATGGATGCGCCATGCGGGCATAGCCGTTCAGGAATGTATCTGTCCCGAACATGATCGTTGCATTGGTAGAGTAAATAAGCTCAGGCACGATGCGGTAATGTAGCGGGCTTGGGTAAAGGAAGGTCTTTACGCCCGAGAGGATTGGTAGCAGCGTCCCGCCCGTCAGGCCGAATGAATGGAACATCGGCAGACAGTTAAAGACTATATCTTGGCGGTTAAAGTCCACACGGCTTGAGAGCTGCACGATATTGCTCATAACATTAGCATGGCTGAGAACCACGCCTTTAGGCATACCTTCAGAACCTGAGGTGAAGAGCACCAAAGCCGGATCATTTGGTGTTAGGCCTTGCTTCTTATGCACGCGGGCAGGATTAGAAAACAGACCGAACATTTTATCGCCAAATGTTACGCGCTCTTTAATATCTTCGAGATAGATAATCTTCGCATGCTGGGCGATCTCCTCCAGCACATCTTCCAAACGCCCCATCTCGATAAAGCGGCGAGAGGTTAGAACGGTGTTCACTTTAGCGGTTTGACAAGCAGATGTGAGAGCCTGCGCTCCGGCTGAAAAGTTCAGCATCGCGGGTACGCGGCCAAAGGCTTGCAGGGCAAAGAACGTGACAACAGCGCCGACAGAGTTCGGTAAAAGCACACCGACATTTTCGGCTTTGTCTGTGAAGCCAGAGATCTTACGCCCCAACACCATAGAGCCGCGAAGAAGCTGCTTAAACTTCATTGGCTTGAACTCAGCGTCTTCAACAATGACTGATTTATCGCCGTTCACATGGCGCGCTTTGAGCAAAGCATTAAAGAGTGTTTGCTCGCGGTCAGTCGTCATAAACATCATCTCTTCCATAAGCTGGTAGAGCTGACGCCCCGCAGCGGCGCGGCGTTGACGCCCTTTAAGCTCATCATCGATTTTGAATTTACGCGGCGGCAAAATCGTAATCGTGATTTTCGGGAAAGACTTCAGCGGCACTTTACCTTTGAGGCGCGCGAACGGTGTGTGCTGCACCCCGTCGAGACGTACAGGCAAAATCATCGCATCCGCTTTATCAGCAACCATGCCGGGGCCTTCATAGACTTTCATCAATGCGCCTGTTTCGGTCAGGCGGCCTTCAGGGAAGATCACGCAATGCTTGTCTTTCTCGACTTCCTTGATCAATGATTTGATCGAGAACGGATTTGTAGGATCCAGCGGGAAGAGATTCACAATTTTCTTCAGCGCCTTCAAGATCGGCCATTCTGCGACAAAGCTATTCACCGCAAACATCGGCTTACCCGGAAGAAAGGCGGCAAGCAGTGGCGGATCAAGCAGCGCAACGTGGTTTGATACGATGACTGCGCGGTCTCCTGCTTTTTCGAAATTCTCTAGGCCCTTAACCTCGACCTTATAGAGCAGCTTGAACACAGCTTGCAGAAAGCTCTTAAAGAGATCGGCTGGCAAGATCGTACAGATATAAAGCGCCACCAACGTGTTTAGAACCGCGAAGGTGAGGAAGAGATCACGAATGCTCCAGCCCTTTGTAATAAGGAAGGCCGAAAGAGCCGCTGAACTAAAAATAAAGATCGCATCCAAAATCGAGCTTCCCGCAATAATACGCGCGCGCTGCTTGGCATCCGTATTGTGCTGGATAATCGCATTAAGCGGCACAACATAAAGACCGCCGAAAAGCGCGATCATAAACACATCAAAGGCAATGCGGATATTTGCCCATTCGCTAAAGAAGGCTGTAATGCCTACAAGTTCTTCACCGTCAAAAGCCGCGCCCGCGAATGAGAGATCAATACAGAAGATGCTCATCATGATGGCGGCGATAGGCACATACGTTGCCTCAACGCGACCTTTCAGAAGGCTGTTATTAAGCAGGCCGCCGATGGCAATGCCGACAGAGAATGTTACAAGAAAAACGGCCAGCACTGTCTCATCTGCGCCAAGTGTAATCTTGGTGAAGTTAGGGAACTGCGCCATAAACATCCCTGCCAAAAAGTAAAACCAGCCTACGCCCAGAATGGACTGCACCACGCCGCGCTGCTGTGAAAAAGCAAAGCGCAGGATTGTGATCGTCTCGGTGATCGGATTGAAGTTGAGCTTAAGGTTTGAAGCTTTTGCTGGCGTATCTGGAATAGAACGGCTGGCGATATAACCAAGCACAGCGGAGACGATCAAGAAGCCTGAAATAATCCATAGTCCGGCGTCCAGTGTAATGAGTACTGTGCCGATAATCGTACCGAACAAGATCGCTAAAAACGTTCCTGTATTAATCAGCGCGTTACCCGCTATCAGCTCATTATCTTTCAAGTGATCCGGCAAGATGGCGTATTTACTAGGCCCAAAGAAAGCGGATTGCGCACCAAGCGCAAACAACGCTGCAAATGAGAGAATGAGAGAACCTGTAAAGAGAGACGCCACCCCCAAAAGAGCGATGGCGATCTCAGCCACCTTAATAACTCGGATGACTTTGTTCTTAGGATATTTATCTGCGAGCTGTCCGCCGAGCGCTGAAAACAAAATGAAGGGCAAGATAAACAGGCCTGCTGCTGCTGTTACCAATAGCTCTGTATCATGCGCGCCTGCATTAAGGCTCACTCCGTAGAGCAGTAAAACCACGAGCGCATTCTTATAGACATTGTCATGAAACGCGCCGAAGAACTGCGTAATAAAGAGCGGCAAAAAGCGTTTATCACGCATGAGTGAGAATTGATTACTAGCCATGTTTAAATGCTCCATGCTTTAGAAAATGTATGATCTGTTTATAAACGGAAGGTTTCCATGAAATGAAACTATGTGTTGCTGAAAGTGTTATGTGATCTTTCATGCCCTTAAGTTTTGTCTTTTCAACCGCAACACGTCCATCGCTTTTATTGGGTATGATATGCGCGGCGATAATATATGGCCATTCTTTATTCCCTGCGATAATGCCTAAATCATAGTAAATATCGGCCTTTATTTTCTCCTGCTCTTCGGTTGTTAGCTCTTGTCCAGCCGGACCAAAAAGCCATTGATAAGGAGAAAAGTTTTCTAATAGATCCGCAACCTCGCTGCCACCATTTGGAGGGGCAAGCATAACGGTGCGTCCAAGGTGATTTTTGGGAATATCACTTTTATATTTATCCAAATATCCGCGCAGCACGAGTCCTCCCATAGAGTGCGTGGTGAAATGAACTTTTTTATATCGGCCGTCCCAGACTTTTTCTTTTTTCAAAGCGTCATTGATAAATGTTGAAAGCGTCCCTAAATCTTTTTTAAGCGATGGGTATCCAATATTGAGAGTTTGATATCCAGCCTTTTGCAGCGCGCTTTCTATACCGGCCATATTCCATTCGGAATGACCAATTCCATGAAGAAGGATAACGAGCTCTTTATTCTCTTCATTCGCTGAAGCCGTTGGTGCAAAGAGTACAATCAAAATAAGGCTGCAAATAAGCTTGACTAAATTACGCATGATTATCCTCCTGCTGATCGCTACCCGCAACAAAACGCGTGTAGAAAAAGCTGAGGCCGATTAGCGATATGCCAAGCCCGAAGAACGAGAATACGCGGTATAGTCCTTCAAGTGCCGCCGCATCGATAAGGAACACTTTACACACTACTAGTGCGATAAAGGCTAGTGACGCCATGCGCAGAGGCTTGCTTGATAGTTTTATGCCTGCGCCCAGTAGAGCCAACCCTGTCAGTAACCACGCTACGGAATAGCTATAGAGCTCCACAGAATCCACGCGGCCATGGTCAAGGAACGGTGCGTGGAAATATTGACGGATATTTAGCGTTACAAGCGCAAATATAGAGGCAAGCGTTATAAGAGCGTAGGTTTTGTGCATAGACTCTTTGGTCATGATCAGCTCTTTATTCTTAAGCGCCCAAATGCTCGCAATTAAGCCCAGCCCGTAGGTCATGGTTATGCCGTTAAGTAGCGGCATATGACCGACAAACTGATCGTCCGCGAAATACGGGTTGTACATCAAGAAATCGAAATAGACGAAACGGAAGATCGCCATGCGGAAAATACCCGCCGCCCATGGACGCAAGAATGTAACATCCTTCTTGCGCACATATTCGAACATACCTATAGCCACACCTGCGAGGGTGAAGGTAACAAGCCCACGCTCGATAAAACCAAGCTCGGACGAGAAGATATTCCCCGCGCCTACATGGAAGAAATCACGGAAGAGGTAATACGCTGTAAAGAGCGTCAAAATATTCGCGATAGCAAAGTGCGCATGAATAAGCTTTTCATTCGTCTTATCAATCTTCATGCAGATCGATAGAGAAGCGTAAAAAAGAGCAGCCGGAACACCCAGATTAAGGAGCGGTGCATCAAGTATGAGCTTCCCGAAACCTCGATCACTTGGCACATCCCCTAAAAGGCTATGAACAATGATAGAGCCGAACAGCAGAATTTGCTCGTAGTTAAGCGCCACAAAAATCAGGCTGAGAATATAGATGATCTTTTGTAAGAACACGATGCCGCTACGTTGATAAATCCATACAGTCGCAGCGATTTGAGCGGCGATAGCGAGCGGCATCTGTGCCAATGGTAGCTCAATTACAATCCCAAGCGTAATGAACGCTGAAGCCGTAAAAGCATAAACAGCAACCAAGTGATCTTGAATGGTTTGATCCGCTTGGTAATTTAGGCGGATTGCTGCAGCTTGGTATATCGTAACGCTGGCGAGAATAAGGCTAAGTATACCCCAGAATATGCCGAATGACGTATCGATCCATAGAGGCAGATCCAGCGTCCAGTAACCGATCAAATAGAGCATAAAGGCCGTAGCGCATTGTAGTCCGGCCCAAAAGCGAGGGTCAGCAGTCTGGCGCATCAAGAAAGCGCCGCCGCCGATATAGATCACGCCCATACCGCCAATAACAACTAAGGACTCAGTTAGTGGCACTTGCGTAGCCCATGAAGCGAGGAGTAACAAACTCGCGCCGAGCTTGATTATAAGTGCCTTTTGATAAATATCCGGCTTGAAATAGGCGAGTGTCATAAGCGCCAAGCTCAAAAGCCCAAGCATCGACCAATCAAACAGGCTAAGCGTCATTTTGAAGCTTAGCCAGATAATGGTAATAACGCCGCCTGCAATAGCCGAGCTATTGAGCGCGTGAACGGAAAATTTCTCGTCCTCTAGCAGATTACCATCAGCAATGCGCTTGCCAGTAGCGCTGAGAACAACGGCGGTAATGCCCATAGCAAACAGGATCAGTACGAACGCATCGGCTGGGCTAAATACTGTAACAAACCATAGAGCTGACCAGCTAAACACACCCCATAGAGCGACAATAGAGAGCAACCACCACCCTTTACGGATGAGCACGGTAAACAATGCGCCATAGAGCACAAACAGATAGGTGAAGAGCGCCATCGCATTGGGTGCATCCGATCCCACAAGCGCCGGGGTCAAGAGGCCGCCCAAAAGGCCAAATACCGCAATCGGTTGTCCATGGCGTAGCGACATGATAACGGCCAATGCGGTCACGATACTCATTGCTCCGAAACCAATAAGTTCCGGGATCAGATCGTAGAGGTTGATAGAGGCATAAATACTAACATATAGCGCCACAAGTCCTGCGCCGATTACACCTTGGGAAATACGTGTCGAGTTAGCAATCTGTGGCCGGTTGGCAATAAAATGACCCGCTCCGAGCAAGCTTACACCGAACAGCGCACCCAAACTTACACGGGTGAGCGGACCCAAGAGACCAAACTCAATCGAATATTTAACAAGGAAAAAAGCTGCGAATATGAGTGAGATCGAGCCTATCCATACAGGCAGCTTAGCCGCAATGTTGAATTCGAAATTGGATTTTTCTTTTTCGGCTCCGGCCACCGGAACATAATGAGGTTCTGAAGCGATATCTTGAACGGGCTCTTCTACCTCCTTGAAAACCGCCTCTGCAAGTTCTTCAGAAAGGATATCGTTCTTTTCACACTCTTCAATGATTTGCGCGCGCTCCTGCTCCATTGCGCGTGTCAAAGGTTTCGGTGTGAGTGGCTCGGTATTTCCACCTTCAACCTTATGAATGCGACCTTCCAACTCGTATATACGATTTCTAAGGCGCTCAATCTCGTCTTTCGTATTACCGATCCTGAACAAATTGATCCATGGCACTAAAAGCGAAACAAAAACACACAATCCGATAATAACAAGCATTTCCATGACCTTAACCTATCACATAAACTCTACGTTGTATTTCGCAAAAATATACGAAAACTATTCTGAACACTGTTCATTTCTTATAATCACATAATTCTGAACATCGGTCAATAAAAATATTGAACATCGTTCAAATTAAAGGCATAATGAATAGTGTAAGGAGATATTTTATGGCCAGACGCAGCGATCACACACGGGAAGAGCTTAAAGATCTTATTGTAAATACGTCATGGGAAATCATTGATGAAAAAGGTTTTGAGGGTCTAACAGCCAGAAATATCGCCAAAGAGATCGGTTATGCCCCAGGGACTATATATAATTTGTTTGGCTCTCTAGATGATTTGTATTTAGAGCTAAATGGTCGCACGCTAGATCTACTTTATGATGTACTAAGCGCTCCGGCTTGTGCTGATCCGAAGAAAACGCCGATCCAGAATATGAAGACCATGGCGCTGCATTATATGAATTTCGCTCAAGACCATAGACCGCATTGGCTTATGCTTTTTAATTTAAGGGTGACACAAAATAGAAGTGATGCGCAGTGGTATCATGAAAAAGTCGAAAAGCTTTTCGAGCCACTCTCAAAGCTGCTTGAACCGTTTTTTGATAAAGCCAGGAATAAAGAAAAACAGCTCGCAGCGCGAGTGCTTTGGTCATCCGTCCATGGACTTTGTTTCTTGCAGGAAACAGGAAAGATATCGGTCGTCAGCAACGATAAAGCCGCGAGCAAGATGGCAGATTATCTGATAGATACATTCATGGCTGGTATTGAAAAATAGCATCCCTGATAAATCCTTGTTAATTTTTAAGACGAAATCAGAAAAGCCCTAATATCTAGAGCTTTTCTCTATACTTGCCTAAGAAAACAGGAAAAAATTCGAAAATCACCCTGTAAAACGGTTTAAAACAGGGATTACAATCCTGAGAATAGTTAGGGGATGACTGGGTCCACCACCATTTGATTGTTATCTTAGATTTTAATGACAAAAGACCCGCCCTTGGCGGGGTTTTTTCTTAGCAGGCCTATAATAAACTTTTAAGCGCCGTAAAAATCTATATCATCACCTTATTATTTTCATCACAGGTTAGGGATTGATAGATATGACCACAATTGGCACGCCTTTTTCCAAGACACAAACAAAGATCATGCTTTTAGGCTCTGGCGAGCTTGGTAAAGAGGTTGCGATAGAGGCTAAGCGTCTTGGCGTTGAAGTAATCGCGCTGGATAGCTATGACAATGCACCAGCAATGCAGGTGGCAGACCGTGCCTATACGCTTTCGATGCTGGATGGAGAAAAGCTGCGCGCTGTTATTGAGCAGGAAAAGCCAGATTACATCGTGCCAGAAGTCGAAGCGATTGCGACAGATGCGTTGATTAAATTAGAGAGCGAAGGCTTTAACGTTGTGCCAACAGCGCGCGCGGCGCAGCTGACGATGAATAGAGAAGGTATACGCCGACTTGCCGCAGAAGAGCTTGACTTATCCACCTCACCTTACAAGTTTTGTGATAGTTATGATGAACTTAAAAATGCAGTCGATGAAATTGGCTATCCATGTGTAGTGAAGCCGATTATGAGTTCATCCGGTAAGGGACAGAGTACGCTGCGCACAGAAGCGGACTTAGAAAAAGCTTGGGCCTACGCGCAAGAAGGTGGGCGCGCCGGCGCAGGGCGCATCATCGTAGAGGGTTTTATTGATTTTGATTATGAAATTACCCTTTTAACTGTGCGTCATATTAATGGGACGAGCTTCCTTGCGCCGATAGGGCATAGACAAGAAGGCGGCGATTATCAAGAATCATGGCAGCCCCAGGCGATGAGTGAAATTGCCTATCAAAAGTCACAGGATGCAGCAGAGAAAATTACGGCCGCCCTTGGCGGACGAGGCTTGTTCGGTGTTGAGCTTTTCATTAAAGGGGATAATATTTACTTTAGTGAGGTTTCACCGCGCCCCCATGATACGGGGATGGTGACCTTAATTTCGCAAAACTTATCGGAGTTTGCACTGCATGCACGGGCGTTTTTAGGACTTCCTATTCCAGAGATAGAGCTATATGGCCCTTCAGCTTCGGCTGTTATTCTTGTCGATGGCCATAGCCAGCACGTTTCTTTTGGAAATTTAGATGAGGCTTTATCAGCTCCTAAAACTGATTTACGTCTATTTGGAAAGCCAGAAGTAAAAGGGCAGCGCCGTATGGGTGTTGCTCTTGCGCGTAGAGAATCAACAAATGCTGCAAGAAATGCTGCACAAGAAGTTGTTTCTAAAATATCAAAAAATCTTGGGGATTAAATTTCATGGGCAAGGCTGGCGCACAAAAATATGACGCTGTAATTATTGGCGCTGGCGCGGCTGGCCTGATGTGTGCGGCCACGGCTGGGTATAATGGGCGGCGCGTTTGCTTGATTGACCATGCTAAAAAACTTGCTGAGAAAATTAGAATTTCTGGCGGGGGTCGCTGTAACTTCACTAATATCAACGCTTCCCCAGAGAATTATATTTCAAAAAATCCACATTTTTGTAAGTCAGCTCTTAAAAGCTATACGCAGCATGATTTTATAAAAATGGTTGAGGATCATAACATCGCCTATCATGAAAAAACATTGGGGCAACTTTTTTGCGATGAAAGTGCACAAGAAATTATCGATATGCTGCGTCAACGATGCATTGATGGCGGCGTTGATATCAAGATGGAAACATCCGTTGAGTCTATAAACCGCATGAATGATCAGAGCTTTTTATTACAAACCAGCGCTGGCGATATATTCTGCGATTCACTCGTTATTGCTAGCGGCGGCTTATCGATCCCTAAAATTGGTGCGACTAAGTTTGGCTATAGTATTGCTGAACAATTTAAAATTCCAATGGTAGCGCCGCGCCCGGGTCTTGTCCCACTTACTTTTTCAAAAGAACTTTTGGATGATACTAAAGAATTTAGTGGCATTTCACTTGAAGCAAGTGTCTCGACCCACGATAAAAAAATAAGTTTTCGTGAGGGCATGCTCTTTACACATAAGGGCTTAAGCGGGCCTTCTATTTTGCAAATTTCATCTTATTGGCGTGAGGGTGAGGAAATTATTCTTAACCTTCTTCCTGATCACAATATAGAGAAACTACTGAAATCTTTTAAAGGCAGCTCGCCTAAACGCGATATAAAAGCGGTTTTAAGTGATTTTATTCCTGCGCGCATTGCGGACTATATTTGTGAACGCTGCTGTGCTTCTGGAAAAATGGCTGAAATTTCACATAAGCGAATTGAGCAAATAGCGCAGCATATACATAATTGGCGCATTAAACCTAATGGCAGTGAAGGCTATAAAAAAGCCGAAGTCACTATCGGCGGTGTGGATACGAATGCGCTTTCATCGAAAACAATGGAAGCGCGTGATCATAAAGGCCTTTACTTCATAGGTGAAGTCGTTGATGTTACAGGACATTTGGGCGGATATAATTTTCAATGGGCATGGTCTTCAGGCTATGCCGCAGCCATGGCAATATAATATTATTCTTCGCCAAAACCGCCAAAATGCGCTGCGTGACCAGGGTCAAGATCAGAGAAGCGCGTGAAGTTTGGATCGAAATACATCTTTACACCGCCAATTGGACCATGACGTTGCTTAGCGACAATACATTCACCAACATTATGCGCGCGCTCCATCGATTCTTGCCACTTCATATGTTTTTCCGTGCCTGGCTCAGGCTCAGTTCGAGATAGGTAATACTCCTCACGATATACGAACATAACCACGTCCGCGTCCTGCTCAATCGATCCTGATTCACGCAAGTCTGAAAGCTGAGGACGCTTATCTTCACGCTGCTCAACCGCTCGTGAAAGCTGTGAAAGTGCGAGAACGGGTATATTTAATTCTTTTGCTAACGCCTTGAGCCCCCTAGTAATTTCAGAGATTTCAAGAACGCGGTTTTCACTTGATTGCTTACTGCCATTACCGCGCAAAAGCTGAAGGTAGTCGACCATAATCATATCCAGACCATGTTGACGCTGTAAACGGCGGCAACGTGTTCTAACCGCACCAATTGAAAGAGCTGGTGTATCATCAATATAAAGTGGCACTTGGCTCATCTTCTGTGATGCTTCAACGAAATGACGAAAATCATCTTGCTTAATGTTCCCTTTACGGATGGCGTCACCTGAAATTCCTGCTTCACTTGAAAGAATACGGCCTGCTAGTTGTTCAGAGGCCATCTCAAGTGAGAAAAATGCAACACGTCCCCCTTCTGCGCCGCCGCTATCGGCGTAAGCTTTTGCTGCATTATACGCCCAGTTCACAGCAAGCGCAGTCTTACCCATAGAGGGACGACCCGCTAAGATCAAAAGGTCAGAAGGCTGAAATCCACCAAGTTTTTTATCCACGTCAACCAAACCAGAGGTTACGCCTGTCACATGACCATCTGATTTATAAGCTTTTTCCGCATGTTCAATCGCGACCAACACAGAATCTCTGAGCGTTGTGAAACCGCCCTTTACATCGCCATTTTCAGCAAGATCAAAAAGCTTTTTTTCGGCTGTTTCAATCGTATCATTGGTATCAGCATCTAAAGAATGACTAAAAGAATCGTTTACAATATCTTCACCCAAAGTAATAAGCTCACGGCGAATGTGCAGATCAAAAATTGTACGCGCATAATCTTCGACATTTATGACGCTAATTACGCCAGCAGCCAGGTCTGCCAAATATGCCGCGCCACCTACATCGGTTAAATCGGCATCTTTTTCAAAATAATTTTTTAGCGTAACAGGTGAAGCAGTTTGACCGCGTTCAATCATTACATGAATGGATTCGAAAATGCGTTGATGTGCTGGCATGAAAAAGTGATGCGCTCTTAAAAAATCTTGCACCTTCTCCATAACGCGGTTATCCACCAGAAGCGCACCCAGTAAACCTTGCTCTGCTTCTGTATTATGCGGCAGCATACGGTAAGCAGGACTACTTGCTTTATCTTTTTCAACAAATCCTTGCGGCTCAGGCGCACCCATATCTACACCGAAATCAGGCGTTTCGGCATAATCCATCGTATCGTGCGGCGGCGGGGCAAAATCAATATCATCACTCATGCGCACATTATAACGCCTAGTCTATTTTTGCTTCAAGAAAAGCTATACAGCCCCCATGTGAATAGCGGGGATATAAGTTAGAGCGACCGTGACATAAAAAAAGAGAGGGCAAAAGCCCTCCCTTTCTGGATCCTTATGAGCAAAACTGAAATTATTCAGCTTTTGCTTCCTCAGCTGACTCTTCAGCCGCTTCGTTTTCTGCAATTGCTTCTTCAGCCGCTGCTTTAGCTGCTTCTTTTTCAGCTTTTTTCGCAGCGCGCTCTTCAGCTTTCACTGCTTCTTCAGCTTCTTTTTCAGCTTCTTCAGCTTGACGCTCTTTTTCAGCTTCTAGTGCACTATCTTCAAGTGCTTCAGCTAGAGCTTCTTCTGCATCAGCCGGTGTCTCTTCAACAACTTCTTCAGCTGCTGCTGCTACGAGCGCTTTACCTGTTTCTGATTGAATTTTTGCTTCTTCAACAGTACGTGCGATGTTTACAATCACCTCAACTTTAACTTCAGGGTGAAGAGCGATGCTCACTGGGAACAGACCGATCTCTTTGAAGTTTTGGTTTAGATCAACCATTGAGCGTGAAACTTCAACACCAGAAACTGTTTTTGCTTCTGATGCGATATCACGTGAAGCAACTGAACCATACAAGTGGCCGCTTTCTGATGCTGCACGGATGATTGAAAGTTTTACACCTTCAAGCTTCTTAGCAAGCTTAGCTGCTTCGCCTTTACGCTTTTCATTCTCAGCTTCAAGAACTTTCTTTTGGCTATCGAAATAAGCAATGTTTTCCTTGCTTGCACGCAGAGCTTTTTTCTGCGGCAAAAGGAAGTTACGTGCGTAGCCTGGCTTAACATTGACAACTTCGCCCATGTTTCCAAGTTTTTCTACGCGTTCAAGTAGGATTACCTGTGTCGCCATAATCTATACTCCTTAAGCTTCTTTGCGAGCGCGTGATGGACGCGGCGCTTCTGATTCAGAGCGGACATAAGGAAGCAAACCCATAAAACGAGCGCGCTTAATCGCTTTTGCCAGCTGACGTTGTTTCTTTTGTGACACAGCTGTAATACGGCTTGGTACAATTTTACCACCTTCCGAAATATAACGGCTTAGTGTCTTTGTGTCTTTCCAGTCAATCGCCGGCGCTTTAGGTCCAGAAAAAGGACAGCTTTTTGTACGGCGGAAAAATGGACGCTTTGTTGTTGGAATATCTGCAGCCATGTTATGCGGCCTCCTTCTCATCTCTGTCATCTTTTTTAACCATTACTGAAGGACCTTCAGTTGGCTCATCAAGACGAATTGTCATTGCACGAACAACGTCTTCGTTAATACGCATTACACGCTCAAGCTCGATAAGAGCGGCAGCTGGCGCATCTGTTTCAAGAAGTGTGTAGTGACCTTTTTTCGCTTTGTTAATTTTATAAGCGAAAGACTTTAGGCCCCATTGCTCAGTTTTAAGAGTTTTACCACCTTGATCTTCGATGATCTTAGTGAACTGATCTGTAAGGTCTTTAACCTGTGTATCAGTAAGGTCTTGCCGTGAAATAAACACGGTTTCGTAGTATGGCATATTGCCCTCCTCACGGTTATCGAGCCAAACAACACTCATATTAAGAGCTGTTAAACCCGGGTTAGCCATTTGCCCCATGCAGATGGCGAGGTTATGAATGCGCGGAATATGCCGTAGTCAGTATTAAAAAGCAAGGTTTTTCTTGCGAATCAAAAGATTATGACATTATATAAGTGTATTATAGAAAATTGCTGATTTTAGGCTTAATCGAGTTTAAAAATTTTTCGTGCAAAATCAGTGTTTTAACTTTATACTATATATAAATATGTATAATCTATTTACCAAAAATTAATAATTTCGGCATAGACTAAAGTTAATTTCGCAATAGATAGGGTTTTTATGAGCAAAAAAGATCAAGAAGGCTATATACAACAACTCGTTTCTGAAGCAGGAGGCGAAGTTGCAAAAAATGAACGTCAAGCAAGCTATATGCCTGATCCTGAGCCTAAAACTATTGGTCGGCAGGCCGTAGATGGTGTTGCGAGCACTTTGGATGGCGCTCTATCTGGTACAAAAACAGCATATGAACAATTTACAGGTCAAAAGGCTGTGGACTCAACGTCTAAGAATACAAATGCTGTAAATCTCGCTGGCGGTCAAAATAGCGGCGTAAATATACAGCAGGGTCAAGTCGCACAAAAAATTGAAACTAATTCTAATAGTGAAATAGCCGTTGCCACGAAAAATATAGAAACAGTGCAAAACACTGTGCGTCAAGGAATTGAAAAAGGCTCTACCAATGCAGGGCATACCGCACAGGCAGGTTTAAATACATTTGAAGGCATAAAAAAAGATAATACGGCAGGAGTTGCTGGAAGTGTTGCTGGTGCTGGTGCGGGCGCCGCGGGCTTAATGGCTGCTGCTGATATTTATCGTTCAGCCAAAAAAGGAAATAGCGATAAAATACCCGATAGTGTTCAGGCGGAGGTTGCAAATGAAATTAGAAAAGTTCTTACACCCCCTACTGACCCGATGACAGGAAAGCCAACAGGTGAGCAGGCTGCTGTGCCTAACAACTTTGATCATCAAGAGCTAGCGCGAAAAACATCTCATGAATTTACTAAGCTTATTAAAGAAATAATGAAGCCCGCTCATCTTCAACAAGATATTAAAGACATTGTTGATGCGCAGGTAAAGGTTCAAAGAGAAGCAAGCTTGCAACAAAGCCACCAAGAAGAAGATATAGCGGCGATTAATATTGCTGAGGATCTTGGTATAAATGTTGAAGATATGGGCGCTGACGGGCTGAATAGCAAGCAGGAAGCAGCCGTTATCCTTGCTGAAGCTAAACAATTTGGTATTGACCAAAAAGGTGCAGATGCTGGATCTAAACTTCCGAATATTGAAGATATTAAGCAAATTAAAATTGAGCCTGTTGACCTAAACATGACAAATAATGGTCAGGAATTATTAGCTCTTGAGGCAAGACGCCAGCAAGAACTTATGGATGCACGAACCGCCGAAGCAGCGCGTGAACAATACCATCTAGAGCCAAAAGATCTCAAAAATAATGGCATAGGCGGGATGGCGGCCTAATAGCTTGATCAATTTTTTATGTATGTGAAAAATATTTTGCTTTATTCGGGCAATTTAAAACTGTAATAGTGTAAACTATATAGAGCATAAAAATACTCAAAACGAATCAACGTGAATTACAGACATACGCTTAACAAATCTAAAGAATTTTCAAACCTTGCACTTAAACATATAGAGCAAGCAGGACTGCTATATATTCCTTATAATTACGAGCTTTGGTATACGTATTATTCTAAATCTCATAACGAACTCAACAGAGCGATAGATATCCTCAAGGAATCAGATCAGGAAATTACAGATGAGCGCTGTTATGAACTCCATCAGCGTTTCTTAAGTCAAGCCAGTGAAAATAGCCGTGTGCAAGAAGCCGGTGTACAAATCACAGATACGATTTCAGAAATGACAGGACGTGTGCATGACGTCAAATCTATGGCAGAAAATTATGGTGAAGCCTTAGAAAACGCAGCACAAAGTTTTTCAGACAGTGACAATATTGATCCTCAATCTATTAAAGAGACACTGAATAATGTCCTTGATAATACCAATGACATGATCAAGCATAATGCCGAACTTGAAAAAGAACTTGAGCGTTCGTCAAGCATGATGGAAGAGCTTAAGCGTGATCTTGAAAAAGTTCGAAAACAAGCCTTGACCGATGGCCTCACAAATTTAGCTAACCGCAAAGCGTTTGATGATGAAATTGAGCGTGTACATGCAGAAGCCACAAAGCAAGGCCAAGTCTTTACAATCATCATCCTGGACATCGATCACTTTAAGAGCTTTAACGATAATTATGGTCACCAAGTAGGAGACCAAGTGCTGAGGCTTGTGGCGAAAACACTTACTGATGGCGTTAAAGGTCGAGATATGGCTGCGCGTTATGGCGGTGAAGAATTTGCATTAATCCTACCGGATACAAATCTTTCTGGCGGAACAAAAGTTGCAGACTCCCTTCGTAAAAACGTACAGGGAAAAGAACTGATCAACCGTAATAATGGTGAGGTTTTAGGCCGCATCACTATGTCCGGCGGTGTTGCGGAATATAGCGTTGGTGAGAGTATCGATCAATTGATTGAACGTGCAGATAATGCGCTATATAGCGCAAAGCATAATGGACGCAATCAAATTTCAAGCGCTAAAGCGCCTAAATAAAAAATCCCAAAATAGATAGAATTGAAAAATTTGGTGGATCCTAGCGGGCTCGAACCGCTGACCTCTTCGCTGCCAGCGAAGCGCTCTCCCAGCTGAGCTAAGGACCCACTCCTGAGAAGTCAGCGCACTTTAGGCAAAAATGCGCTGCGCATCAAGTCAAAAATTATGCAGCCTGCTTTGCAAGTGCATCCGCACCTTCGATTATATGAAGATCTTGCTGCGGATAAGGGATTGAGATGCCCTCATTATCAAATGTTGTTTTAATTTTTTCAGTTAAATCAAAACGTACAGGCCAATAATCGCTACTTTTAACCCATGGACGTACCACAAGATTTACTGAGCTATCAGCCAATTCCGACACTGCAATCACTGCTTCTGGTTCTTTTAAGATGCGCTCATCTTGCGCGATAATATCACTCAACACATGTTTAACTTTTGATAGATCATCATCATAACCTACACCGATTATGAGGTCGATACGGCGCTCTGATTTAGCTGAATAATTAATGATAGAACCGCTAGTAATATTATTATTTGGTACAATAATTTGCTTATTATCACCTGTTTTAATTTGCGTTGTAAAGATTGATATCTCTTCTACAACACCTGAAATTCCAGCCGCCTCAATAAAGTCACCATTTTTGAATGGGCGAAAAACTATTATCATTACGCCCGCAGCTAGACTTGATAATGAGCCTTGAAGCGCCATACCCACAGCAAGACCAGCGGCTGCTAAAATGGCTGCAAGTGATGTTGTTTCAACGCCAAGCTGACTTAAAGCCGCAATCACAATAAACGCCATAGCAAGGCCATAAAGAATATTCCCTGCAAAACCGATTAAGGTAGGGTCTATTTTTGCTTTCGCCATCATCTTTTTAACAATTGAAATAGCTGTTTTTGCGGCCCATTTACCAATAAAGAAAATGGCTAAAGCAGCTAGTACTTTAACACCATATATAAAAGCGTAATTAACAACTAACTCAGTTGATATATCAAAGTCTTGCATCTTGCTGATCCCCTCATGACTATGTGAAATAATTTACAGACGCTATGTTTTTTATTTAGGTGAGTCAATCTCTTATGTTTTTTTCTTATAAAAGACATTAAAAAAACCCCGCTTTGAAATAAGCGGGGTTTTTAAAACATATAATATTGTGCTTAGCGCTCTTGCATGAAATGCAAAACGTACTGGAACATCGCAATAAAGCTAATATATAAGCTAAGCGCGGCATCCCAGCCAATACGCTCCGCAATTTCTTTGTTGAGGTGCGGGCTATACATTTCTTTCATATTTTGTGTTTGCCATACAGTTACACCAGCAAAAAGTACAATACCAATACCAGCCACAGCATTGCCAATAGCTTCGCTACCGAAGAATATGTTCATAACGCTGATAGCCACAAGACCGATAATCCCCATAGAGAGGAATGTTCTCATTGGCGAAAGATCGACTTTCGTTGTGTAACCAATAATGCTGAGACCAGCAAACATTGATGTTGCAATAAAGAATGCCTTCGCTACAGCCACTGAGTATGTTGGATCTTGCGTTGCCATAGCAGCAATTGCAGAAAAACTAATTCCATAAAGAACCGCTAGAGCAAAGAAAGAAATTCTAAGCGTTTTAGCAGGCATAGTTGCCGGGTTAAATCCGAACCACACAATCGCTAAAGGTGCAAACATAACGATGTAAGCTTGCGGTCCACCAAGGAATAAATTCAGCAAAAACTCAGAATTGCCAACGATATATGCTGTGATCGCTGTCACTAAAACGCCCGCAGTCATTTTAGTGTAAATTTCATTCATATGCTGACGTAGGCCCTGATCAATTTCACGGGCATCAGCTCTTTCAAAAGAACGCTCATTGCGCATCGTTTTTATACTCCTTTAAAATCTATTAAAACGATTACCTAGTATGTATATATAGTCTATTGTATCATATTTCAAAGGGAATCGATAAGAAACCGTACAAATAAGGTCCCATATGTCACTTTACACTTCTTCACAATTTGCAGCAGCTAGCGCTACCGGAACAGATTGGCGCGATACATCAAAAGCCGTGCTTGAAAAATTAGAAGAGGTTCGAACAGACGGTCATCAATTTAATTTTGGCTTCTTATATATTACTGATCATTTGGCAGACGATGCACAAAGCATCTTAAATCTATTTAAATCCGTACTCGGCATAGACCATTGGAGCGGGTGCGTTGGCATTGCGATTTGTACAAATGGCCAAGCCATCATAGACGAACCCGCAATCAGTGCCATGATTGGCACGTTTAATGAAAATGATTTTTGCAGTTTTCCTTCGATTATTAATAACGTTAATGGCGCCAAAACCACTCTTTCACCATGGATGAAGGATCATCAGCCAATGCTTATTTTGACACATGGCGATCCATCAGGTGAATATGACATCCCGTCGACCGTAGAAGATTTATACGATTTTACAAATGGTTTTGTTATTGGCGGCCTTAGCTCTTCACGAAAAGATCATGTCCAGTTTTCAGACACGCAGCAAATGGGTGGCTTTTCTGGCTGTGCTTTTTCGCATGAAGTTACAGTCGCATCTACCCTATCACAGGGGTGTACGCATATTGGAGAAGAGCACACCGTTACAAAAACCGAAGATGGTTTGATTTTAGAAATTGACGGTAAAAGAGCCACAGAAGTTTTTGAAAATGATTTAAGGCTCATGGCGATTAAAAAAATTGACCGTGATCCAAATGATATTCTTCTAGATTCCGATGATATACCCGATGAATTCAAAAGCCTTTTTCAAGGAGAGGTTCATGCCGCTATCCCGGTTCAGGGCTCTGATCAGAGAGACTATATGGTGCGGCAAATCAATCATTTCGATCAAGATACAGGCGCAATTGGCATTACAGAGCATTTACAAAATGGTTCACGCCTCCTATTCGTTAAGCGCGATTCCGAAACCGTACAGGCTGATCTTAGCCGTTCACTCATCTCCTTAAGAGAGCGTATTATTCAGCAAGAAGGCGTTTTTGAGCCTAAAGGCGCACTTTATATAAGCTGTATTGCGCGCATTAGTGAGCGCCTTGAAAATAAAGAAAAATGTGAAGTTAAGCTTATTGAAGAAATTATCGGCGATGTTCCCTTAACAGGTTTTTACGCAAGCGGTGAAATAAATAATAGCCGTCTTTATAGCTTTACAGGAATTCTGATCTTATTTTTATAAGGTTAATCATTTGACAGTTAGAAATTTGAGCCTATCATCATGTTGAGTACTTAATTATAAGGTGGGTTTTATGAAGAAATTTTTGACTGTTTTTACTTTTGCACTTTCTCTTGGTCTTGCGAGCTTTAATTTAAATAGCGCGCACGCACAGGAGCAAGCTCTTCCAGAGATACCCGCCCCTATACAAAATCTTGTCAATGAAGGCGCGCAAATTCGTTACATGGGTGACGATCATGGTTTGCAAGCTTGGTTGACTATTAAAAATGGTGTCGAGCAATATTTCTATGTGATGCCTGATCAAAACGCCTTTGTTATGGGTATGCTTTTTGATAAAGATGGTAAGCTGATTACTGTACGCCAAATCAACCGCTTACGTGCGCAAGGCGATGACATCCTTGATGATATCGCAGATATTCCAGTTAAAGACACAACGGCTATGCAAAAAGAAGCTATGGAGTTCAAATCACCTTCTGAGCGCCTCTTCTATGATGTTCAAAATAGTAACTGGGTTCCTCTAGGTCAGCCAAACGCACCTGTAATTTATAGTTTTGTTGAGCCAAATTGCCCGCATTGTCATAGCTTTATTAATGATCTACTTGCACAGCGCCTCATCAGAGAAGGCAAAATTCAAGTCCGCTTGATTCCTATTGGCTTTGATGAAAAAGGTATCTCTCAGTCTGCTTTCCTTATTGCTGCGCCTGATCCACAAGATCGCTGGATAAGACATATGGCTGGTGATGAAACAGCTCTTCCAGCCAAAAGCGGTATTAATCAGCAAGGTGTACAGCGCAATATGGCGATCATGCAATCATGGAAATTTGACGCCACACCAATGATTGTTTATAGAAATACAGGTGGGGAAGTTAAAATCATTCGTGGTAAGCCACAAGATCTAAACAGTATCTTGAATGATATAACTAAATAAATTCTTCCTTCACAGGTCTGATAAAGAATTAATTGGGCGGCATAATAAAAATTGCCGCCTTTTTATTTCTATAATATAACAGATTTGGGGGTTTGAGGTTCTTAAACCTATTTGGGTTAATTTATATAAGATAGAAGCGTATTTCATAAATGGGTCAACGCGCAGAATATTTACTTCAGTTTTTAGACAAGATCGGTAGTCCGATCATGCAAGCTATCATTGAAACGTCTGAAGCCATTGGCGATGACGCCCCGCAAGAAGATGCAACGGCGTTAGCAACAATGCTTGGACGTACAGTTCAGGCCAGTATGGATCTCGGCGAAATGATGGATATAAACCCGCTTGAGATTGGCGATGATTCACTGCGCGTGGCTCTGACTGGCCTTGCCTCACCTCTTGTCGCAAGCCAAATGCTAAAAAAGGGTGAAATTCCTAGCGAAAATGATATCAAGCGCATCGTAAGCGCTATGCAAGCCGCGATCACTTTTGCAGATAATTTTACGCCCGATGAAGAAAACACCAATAGGCTAGCTAACCTTAAAAATAAGGCGGAAGGTACGGACGAGCATCAAACGAATATCCAATATGTGCTTGCTTTTACGCCTATTATCGAGGCTGTATCTATCTTTGCTTTTGGACAAAAAGAACAAAAGCTGATTGGGGAAATTAGTAACCGTATTATCGAGCGCGCAGAAGAGATACGCGCTCTTATGGCGCCTGAGCTCAAAGGAGATGAAGAAAAAGCTGCTAATCTTGCTGTCTCTACAGCTCTGGCTAAAATTTATGCGTCTTGTCACCGCCATGAGACGAAAAAAGCTATTAATGATGATATTGAAAAAACAAAAGAACCAACTATTGATGATGTTTGGGATGCTTTTGATCTAAGAGCCTCAATGCTGGAAGCGCTTGCTGCCTCAATACTTGGCGGTGTTGATTTAGAGGATGAAGATGAAGAAGAACCAAAACAAACAGCAAAAGCTGACAATACCAATGCAGCGGCTGCATCACCGTTAGCCGAACAAGCTAAGCCAACTGAGCAGAATAATGACACTCCTGCTGGCGGCGGCAATAACCCTATGGCTGGCTTTGCTAAGAAACCGTCTGAGCAAAATACCAATGCAGTAGAACAACCTGCGGAAACACAAGAAACTTCTGACTCAGCTCAAACCGGTACAAATAATCCAATGTCCATGTTCGCCAAGAAACCAACAGGCGATCAACAAGATGAAGATTCAAAAACGCAACCAGAATCCAATGATGCCTCTAGCATTTCGGCTAACCCTATGGCTGGCTTTGCTAAAAAACCTGCTGAACAGAGCTCTAACAATAACGATGATAGCTCAGGTGATGAAGAAGAAAGCGGCGGCGGACCTATGTCATTTTTTAAAAAGGGAGGCTAAAGGGTGTCAGCGAGTACAGTTATTGCTTCATGCCTTATACTAGCTTCGCAGACCTATTCTGTCCCACCAGCCGTTCTTATCGGTATTTATAAGGCCGAAGGCGGTAAAATTGGACAAGAAGTGCATAATACTAATGGGTCATATGATCTTGGTCCCATGCAGATTAATACCATTTGGATCCCAAGCCTTGCTAAGAAATGGGGTGTGAACGAAGATACAGCGAAAAAATGGGTTCGTGATGATGCCTGCACTAATGTTGGTGTTGCAGCGTGGATTTTAAAAGGCCATCTCAATGAAACTGGTAGCCTTTCTAAAGCGATCGCTCATTATCACTCACGTACACCGCGTCACGGTGAAAGATATAAGAAGCGAGTTATTGAAATTTTGACTAAAAATGGTCTTGTTCAGAAGTAAAAAAGTCAATTTTTGAGATATATATAAAGAAATTTGGGGCTTTTTCCTCTATAGACTTGCGTCTTTGTGACATAACATTTACTGTGTTCTATATCGTGGGTTGTTTTTGTTGATTCGAAATATGACTTGCGACTTCTAAACACCTAATTGCGCAATATAATTTTTGAAGTAGGGTTCTAGCATAATGGTTCGTTTTTCAATCTTAACTAGTTTAGCAGTATCAGCCCTTAGCATATCTGCTTGCAGTACTTCACCTGTAAGTTTTGATAATGAAACGCCGCAAATTGTAGCGGCTCCTGATAAAGTTTCTTTAATGCTTGCTGAAGCAGCGGATCGTGCATCTAACGCACTTGAAACGCTTGCTGCCGTTGAAAATGCACGTGCACCAGCAACACAAATTGGTCCTATCGGCAACGCTCCTCCAGAGCTTAGACGTGCCGTTACAGTCAATTGGATTGGTCCTGCGGGCCCGATAACAAAAACATTAGCGGATAGAGCAGGTTATGCTTTCATGACCATTGGCGCTGCCCCTCCTGTTCCGGCTGTTGTTTCAGTAGATGTTGAAAACCGTCCAGTTATTGATGTTCTTAGAGACATTGGCTTACAGCTTGGTGTCCGCGCTGATGTTAAGATCGACAGCCGTAGACGTGTTGTTGAAATACATTATCCACCTAATACAGGTTCAAAAGGATAAGGGGGCGCAGGTAAATTAGATGGCTTCCAATTTCTTTTCTTTTTCTAGTTTAAAGAAACTTGCCCTAACGGCTGCGGTCATATCCGTTTCTGTGCCTGGGTTTTCTTATGCTCAACATTCTGATAACGATGTTTTACCGCTTCCACTTAGGCAGCTGGAGCTTCTTGAACGCGAAGAAGATCCGCTAGATCCATTGGTTGTTATGCCAACAGATATTCGCCGTGAAGCTATCCGTGAAGCCGCTACTTCTTATGGCGCGCGCGGTGGTCTTGCATGGAGAACATATGCAATTTCAAAAGAATTGCAAAAACGTGATCGTTATCTAGATAAAGTTTTTAATTTTGCGCAGCTATTAATTCCTGCGCCGTCTGGCCTTCTTATTGAACCACCAATCATCACGCAGTCTACGAATGCAATGATTATTGAGTATGGCGCGCAAGAAGCCGCAGTATCGGATAGAATTTATAATATTGTCAGTAACGCACGTATTGTAACTGCTCCTCGCAATTGGCGTCAGTATCTTGAGCGCAGCTGGGGTTCTGAGATTGATCCTCCACCAGATATTCTGCGTCCTGCAGATGATGAAGAGCGTGAAATTTGGATCAAGTATGTCAATTTGGGATGGAAAGAAGGCATTGTCCAAGCTGAAGAAATCTTTGCGGAAGACCTTGCACTTTTAACTGCAGATTTCCAAGGTATGGTTCGTTACCGTCTTCTTCTTTCTCAAGGTATGATTTCACCGCCACGTGCTCTGCAAGTTGACCGTGGTGTTACAGGTGATGGTAGCGAGATGCGGATCGGTGATCGAGCGATACAAATTACTGGTGTCCCTCAATTGCTAACAGGATCTGATGAATGGAAGCCCGCAAACCGATAAGCCTCCTCAAGTCTGCTGACAGCCATGCTGAAACCTGGCCGGATGAGCCTGATCGTTTCAAGGAAATGCATGTCGACCCCTTTTTAATGTGGTGTGTTAAGCAAGGCTCTTCTGATATATCAATTCAGAGTGATAGACCCGTTTATAACGAAATTAGTGGTCATTTATACCCTGGCACATTCCGTAATTTAGACGCGGAAGACATGGCTACATTTTTAACGCGTATTTATGGACCTGAAGCTTTGGCTCGCCTTGCATCAGGTATGGATTTGGATGTTTCATACGAAATTAGACCAGATCGATATTCAAGAATGCGTTTTCGTGTAAATATTACAGCTATTCTTTCTAAAGGTCGTGATGGTGCGCAGATCACAATGAGAACATTGCCATCAGATCCGCCAACAATGGATGACCTTAAAATTGAACAAGAGATCCGTGATTTTTGGGCGCCGCGCCAAGGTATGGTGGTTATTACTGGCGCAACAGGTTCGGGTAAATCAACATTGCTTGCTGCTGGTAATAGGTTATTGCTAGAAAGACCCGAAGGCTGCGGCAAAATGCTGACCTATGAAGCGCCGATCGAATATACCTATGACGGTGTGCAGTCGCCGCGTTCTCTAGTGTCTCAGACTGAGATTCCGCGTCACTTGCCTGATTTTGCAGCTGGTGTACGCAATGCACTGCGCCGTAAACCTGAAATTATTCTTGTTGGTGAGGCACGTGATAGAGAAACAATTAGTTCAGCTATCGAAGCAGCACAAACTGGCCACGCTGTTTACACCACAACGCACACTATGGGTGTAGCCAACACTGTACAGCGTATGCTTTCTACTTACGATATGAGCGAGCGTGAGGAACGCGCCATAGCTCTGATGGAGACACTACGCCTTATTGTTACCCAAGCCCTAGCGCCGCGTATAGGTGGCGGACGTTGCGGTGTGCGTGAATGGATGCGCTTCCCTGATGATGTTCGTGAAAAGCTAATGGATATGGAATTTACTGAATGGCCTAATGAAATTCAGCGTATGGTTCCTTCATATGGCCAAACAATGGCACGTTCTGCTGAAATTTTTTATGAGAATGGTGAGATTGATCGTCGTCACTATCTACTTCTGTCCTCAAGTACAGGATCATAATTTTATGCTATGAAAGATTATGTCGGTCATTTGCGTATAGATCTTAACGCACTCAAGCAAAATTATATCTTTCTTCAAAATACAGTTAAAAACAACACGGAAGTTAGCGCTGCCGTTAAGGCTAATGGATATGGCCTTGGTAGCGTTATAGTTGCAAGAACGCTTTTTGAAGCAGGATGTAGAAAATTTTTTGTCGCGAATTTAGACGAAGCCATTACACTTAGGGAACAACTTAAAGAGCCAGAAATATATATTTTAAACGGTTTCTATAATGCGTACGCTGATCAGTATACTGCACATAATCTTATACCTGTTATCGACTCATTGCCTGAGTTAAAACAGTACAAAGATTTTACCCATGTTAAAGAAAGATCGTTACCATGTGTGCTCCATTTCAACACAACAATGAATAGACTAGGTTTTAGTGAAAGTGAACGCACAATCCTTTTCCAAACCCCCTCTTTAATCGAGGGATTAGACATTAAAATGGTTATGAGTCACCTTGCCTGTGCTGATGAAAAAGACCATGAAATGAATAAAATTCAGCTTTCTGTTTTCAAAGAAATATCCCAATATTTTAAAAAAATCCCCTCTTCTCTTGCAAACTCTTCAGGCATATTTATTAATGATGAATTTCATTTCGATATAGTACGTCCCGGATCGTCATTATACGGTATAAATCCAATGCCTTATAAACATAATCCTATGAAAAAAGTCGTAAATTTATGCCTGCCTGTTATCAAAACACGTACGGTCGATAAGGGTGCTCATATAGGTTATGGCGCTACTTACCGTTTTAAAAATAAAACCCCGATTGCCTGCGTAGCTTCCGGATATGCTGACGGTCTGTTGCGTTCTTTAAGTAATAAAGGCGGGTTTTATTGGAAAGGTATTCGTTGCCCAATCAGGGGGCGCGTATCCATGGATCTCATTTCTGTAGATTTATCTGCTGTGCCTGAACAAGATAGGCCAGGACAAGGTGATTTTTTAGAAGTGCTGGGTGAACATCAAGATGTAGATGCACTTGCTGACGATGCGGGAACAATAGGCTATGAAATTCTAACCTCTTTAGGTACTAGATATGAGCGAGAATATGTTTCATAAGGCTTTCGCTTAATCGCACATCTTCATTGCTTCAGGTAGATCATTATCTGACAACGCTACAAATTGAGAATATACTTTAGGTTGCATTCTATAGTCCCACCATTCTTGTGGAAGCGGCATTAAATCAATATTTTCTTCATTCGCTGCACCGAGCATAATACTATCCAGCAATGCTCTATTTTTTCTTATAGATTCCCCGTGATTATATTCTCTGTGTGCTGGGTTAGCCTGAGGAGATGGATCAGAGCTCAAAAAATCAAAGGCTGTGCCCATATCCAAAAGCTGACCATCAAGAGTTTCTAATGATACATCTATGGCCATGCCGCGTGGATGTGCACCAGCGCCTGGCGGGGATAGAAGCCTTGGCTCCTGCAGCCAATGTGGATTATCTTTAACGGCACGTGTTTCGAGCATTTTTTTTTGGGCTGTAGTTGTTCTCAAGCCATCATAAAGGATAAGCCGGCATTGATGCTCACGTGCTTTTAACGCTGCTTTTTCAACGATATTTGCCAATGTTTTATGCAAGTAGAGGCGAGCATTTTCTTTATAAATTCTTTCAGAGAAAAGTATATTATCATCGTGCGCATAAGACAGCTCAATACGGTAAATATTCGCACTAGACATCGTGCTCATATCTACTAGATCATTTGGTGAAATTTGATGCATAACTATTTGATTGTTTTTCACTCTGGACTGCGCCTTTTCAATGATTTAATCTGCTCATCTTATAGTAGGAATTATAGTATATGACACAGCCATCACAACAAAATAAAGCAAGCTCATTGAATATCTTTGGACTTGTTGGAGCCGCCATTTTAGGTTTTTTAGAAAAAACAGGCAATATCTCTAACTTTATCGGTAAAGGCATATATCATATATTTGCCCCACCATACTTTCCTTCGCAGTTATGGCGTCAATTTGTTGATATTGGCTATTATTCTTTACCTGTTGTGGGCATGACCACTTTATTTACAGGGATGGTGCTCGCTCTTCAAAGCTATACAGGCTTTACC
>Ga0208837_1000011_pt1 | contig 33393 bp, 31 predicted proteins | sample DeeseametaMP0327_FD_184214 | JGI IMG/M metagenome (GOLD analysis project Ga0208837, IMG submission 184214) | Marine microbial communities from the Deep Atlantic Ocean - MP0327 (SPAdes) | ecosystem: Environmental > Aquatic > Marine > Oceanic | place: East of Recife, Brazil, South Atlantic Ocean...
ATACTCTAAACCTTCGTTTGTGATTGATTTTAAATCAATTTGGAATGTATTGGCACTTAGAGGCGTTATGTTTGCTATTTCACAGGCGTGTGTTTTGATTTTTGGTGTGAGATGAGTCTGGGCTGTATTTGTTTTATTCATATCTAAAACCATTGTAAATCGTCTATTTATCTAGAATCATATAATAGTTTTACGATGAATAAAAATGGTATATTCTCACATATTGATTAATTTTTTTCATGTGAACTATGATTGAGCGTATACATCTTAAAATTATTGAATCAGTTGAGAGGAATGGTTCTTTAACGGCCTCAGCAGAAGAGTTGTGCGTAACGCAGTCTGCGCTAAGTCATGCTGTACGTAAACTTGAGAGCAATTTGGGGACTGAGGTTTGGCTTCGTGAGGGACGTAATTTACGCCTTACTCAGGCTGGTCAATATTTGCTTACGATAGCAAACCGCGTTCTTCCTTTGCTTAATCATGCAGAAGATAAATTAAAGCAGGTTGTGCAAGGTGAACGAGGAACGCTTCGAATCGGTATGGAGTGTCATCCATGTTATCAGTGGCTCTTAAAGATTGTTTCGCCATTTTTGATTCAGTGGCAAGATGTTGATGTTGATGTGAAGCAAAAGTTTCAATTTGGGGGGCTTGATGCTCTGCTTGATTATGAGATTGACCTTCTGGTCACGCCGGACCCCGTATATAAAACGGGTCTTTGTTTTGAACCCGTTCTTGATTATGAGCAAGTTTTGGTTGTTCCTAAGGGGCATGATCTTGCGGGGCGTAAGTATCTAAAGCCAGCAGATATGAGTGATCAAATATTGCTGACATATCCTGTATGTGAGGACAGGCTAGATATTTACACTCAGTTTCTTGCCCCTGTTGGCGTTAATCCAAAGCTTCATAAAACGACTGAGAATACAGATATTATGATTCAAATGGTTGCTAGTGGTCGCGGCGTTGCTGCTCTTCCTAGGTGGCTTGCTGAGGAGTATTGTGAAAAGCTTCCTTTATCTGTTGTAAGGCTTGGTGAAAAAGGGATTCCGAAGCAAATTCATCTAGGTATCCGTGAAAGTGATGGTGATGTCGAGTATCTTAAGGCTTTCATTGAGCTTGCGCAGACTTACAGGCACTCTTCTTCTGTGTAGTGTATTTTATGTTTAAATATTACTATGAATAATAATCATGCTTACATGAAATAAAATCAATTCTATTCATGTAATGTATCAATTATAATTATATGTGGTGCTGTGGGAGGTGATGGTCATGTAGCTTCTTTCACTAATGGTAATATAGGATTTGACCTTAGATAAAGGTAAAGCAACATCATGGGTATTGATTTTAAATATAGTCTTAAAAGTACGATTTTTGATAAAGACTACATACCAGCAGATAATACACGTACAACAACTAATTTTGCGAATTTGGCGCGGGGTGAAACACGTGAGCAAAACCTCATTAGTGCTTTGAATATGATGGATAATCGTTTCAATAACCTTGCGTATTGGGATAACCCGCATGCAGATCGTTATTCTTTGGAGCTTGAGATTGTCTCTATCGAGATCGATGTTACAGGTAATGGAGAAGGAGAGCATTTCCCATCTTTTGAAATCCTTAAGACATATATTCATGATGCGAAGACGAATAAGCGCATAGAAGGTCTTGTTGGTAACAACTTCTCTTCGTATGTGCGTGATTATGATTTTAGTGTACGTTTGCTTGAGCATAATAAGGACCGGGAAGGTTTTAGTGTGCCGGATGACTTTGGTGACCTTCATGGCCAGCTATTTCAAGACTTTCTAGCTTCAGATACATACAAAGATAACTTTAATAAGCTGCCTGTTATTTGCTTAAGTGTATCTGATAATAAGACTTATTACCGTACAGATAACCATCATCCTATTTTAGGTGTTGAATATACGCCAAATGAAACGTCATTGACTGAACAGTATTTCAAAAAGATGGGCTTTGAAGTTCGCTACTTTATGCCGCCAGGTGCGAAGGCGCCATTGGCTTTCTATTTTTATGGTGATTTACTTAATGATTATACGAAGTTGGAATTGCTTAGTACGATTAGTACAATGGAGACATTCCAACGCATCTATCGTCCGGAAATTTACAATGCGAACTCTGCTGCCGGTAGTGAGTATAAGCCAAGTTTGAAGAATGGTGATCATTCTTTGACCAGAATTGTATATGACCGTGAAGAGCGTACACAATTGGCGATCAATCAGGGTAAGTTTGCTGAAGAGTATTTTATAAAGCCATACCAAGCTCTTCTTGAGAGCTGGTCGAGCAAAAAAGTTGCATAAACACATTTTAGGAGCATTTGAATATGACTAAGTTATTACCGACTTCATCCGCAGGAAGTCTTCCTAAGCCATCATGGTTGGCTGAACCAGAAAAATTATGGTCTCCTTGGAAATTGGAGGGAGAGGATTTGGTTTCTGGTAAACAGGATGCTCTGCGTGTTGTGCTGCAGGAGCAGCAAGCCGCTGGTATTGATATTGTGAGTGATGGTGAGCAAACGCGTCAGCATTTTGTTACGACATTCATTGAGGGGCTTGAAGGTGTTGATTTTGAAAAGCGTGAAACTGTTAAAATACGTGATCGTTATGATGCGAGCGTCCCTACGGTAACTGGGCCTGTAAGTCGACCAAACTCAGTTTTTGTTGAGGATGCTAAATTTTATCGCTCTCAAACGGATAAGCCAATTAAGTGGGCATTGCCTGGTCCTATGACGATGGTGGATACGCTTTATGATGATCATTATAAGAGTCGTAAAGATCTGGCTTGGGAGTTTGCTAAGCTTCTAAATGAAGAGGCAAAGGAGCTTGAAGCTGTTGGTATAGATATTATTCAGTTTGATGAACCTGCTTTTAATGTTTTTTTTGAAGAGGTGAATGATTGGGGTATTGATTGTCTTGAACGTGCGATTGAAGGGCTAACAAAATGTGAAACGGCTGTTCATATTTGTTATGGATATGGCATTAAGGCGAATAATGACTGGAAAGAGACACTTGGTTCAGAGTGGCGTCAGTATGAAGAGGTTTTCCCAAGGATACAGAAATCGAATATCGATATGGTCTCACTTGAGTGTCAGAACTCTAGGGTGCCGATAGAGCTTATAGAGCTTATTCGCGGTAAAAAAGTTTTTGTAGGTGCGATTGATGTGGCCAGTGATAAGGTTGAAACACCAGAAGAAGTGGCCGCTACAATACGTGAGGCGCTTAAATATGTTGATGCAGACAAACTTTATCCATGTACAAATTGTGGCATGGCGCCTTTGTCTCGTGATTTATCAAGAGGTAAATTAAGCGCTTTAGTAGCAGGTGCCGAGATTGTTCGAAAGGAATTGCTTGCTGCCGAAGCTGCTGCAGCCTAATATAAAAAATATAACGTCCTTAAGGTTTTATGAGATTGTGTATCTTACAGACTGTAGGGGGCGTTTTTATTTTGGATTAATGGCAATTTTTGCTGCGTATATAAAGTAAAGTTTGGTTCGTGATGGTTGTTGAATTTTTAACCAATAATATATCTACTATTTTGGCGTTGATGGGCACTGGTGTTTTTGCTGGGGTATTAGCGGGTCTTTTAGGTGTAGGTGGTGGAATTGTTATTGTTCCAGTGCTGTTTTTTTTATTTCAAAGTTTTGGTGTGTCAGCAGAATCGGCAATGGTTATTGCGACGGCGACTTCATTGGCGACTATTATTCCGACATCAGTAAGCTCTATCTATTCTCATAATAAGAAGGGGAACGTGGATTTTGAGTTATTGAAACGTTGGGCGGCTTTTATTTTTATAGGTGTTTTGGCTGGAAGTTGGTTGGTTACCCGTGTTGATGGGGGATGGTTAGCAGCTCTGTTTGGTGTTATTGCGACATTATCTGCTCTTAATATGCTTTTTAGAACTGGTAAGTCGGCATTATTTGAGCAGTTGCCGGGAATGTCTGGGCAAGGTGCAATGGGCGTTTCGATTGGTTTCTTTAGTTCAATGGTTGGTATTGGCGGTGGTACGCTATCTGTCCCAATGCTGACGATTTGTAATTATCCTGCGCACAGAGCTGTAGGTACGGCTGCGGCTATTGGGCTGATTATTTCCTTACCAGGTGCTCTTACTATGCTGGTGATGGGAGTGACGCCTGCCGACGCTCCTGCTGGTACATATGGCTTAGTGAATGCTTTAGCCTTTGTATGTATTGTACCTCTAACGGTTCTTTTTGCGCCTGTCGGTGCAGCATTAGCTGCTAAGCTAGATGCTGTAAAGTTAAAGAGGGTTTTTGCATGCGTTTTGCTCTTAACAGGTGTGCGTATGCTTGCGCAATTCTTCATATAATATAAAAACATTTTTTTATATACCGTATGGTTTATATATTTTTATTCCGTACAGTATTGATTTATTTGTATTTTTAGGTTTTTATATCTAGGTATTTTCTTTTATTAATGTTTTCTTGTATACTGAATGGTGTACAAAGAGGTGTTTAATGGCGCAAGCTTCAAAAAGAGAACAGGTAATAGATGTTGCTTTAAAGCTATTCTATAAAGAAGGCTTTCATGCAACAGGTGTAGAAAAAATCCGTGAAGAAGCCGGTGTTTCTAAGAAAACGCTATATAATCATTTTAAGTCTAAAGATGAATTGATATTGGCCGTTTTGCGTCGTCGTGATGAGCAGTTTCGAAATAGCCTTATGCGTAGGGTTGAGCAGCTTGGTAAAACGCCGGTCGAAAAACTTAAAGCTATTTTTGACTTTATTGATGAGTGGTTTAAAAGTGAATTTTTTTGGGGGTGTATGTTTATAAATGCTTCAGCAGAATTTACTGACATGGATAATCCTCACCATGTTGTATGTGCTGAACATAAAAGACTAGTTCATAAATATATAGAAAAATTAGGGGCTGATGCTGGCGTGAAAAACCCTGATGAATTAGCAGAGCAGCTTAATTTGTTAATTGAAGGTGCTATTGTGCAGGCGCATGTTAGTGGAGATAGTCGTGCGGCTGATAGGGCACGAGAAATTGGTGTTATTCTTATAAATAATAGTCTGACTTTACACTAATTTTTATAACTATGATTATAGAGTATTGCTAATGTGCTAGCGCGATTTCTAATAAGGCGGCACCTGTTTTTCTGACTCTGGGTGCATTAATATTTTTTGCAATTTCAATATCTGTATCTATAGGTTTTTGGTCTGAGGTCCATGTCCAAATAGGGGCTACCCCAAAATCAGAAGCAGTTTTAAGATTTTGGAGGCTATCATCAGCCATGAGAGTTTCTTCTGGCTTTGCACCGCTGAATTTAAAAAAGTTTTGCATACTCATGGGGGATGGTTTTCCGTATCCATCACGTATTTGCATTAGTAAATCGTAAGTTTTTTTACGCAGATGTTCAATCATGTGATCTTTAAAGCCTCTTTGATGTAGGATTTTTTGGAGATGTGAAGATATACCTTCCTCTGGGCTTGATGGGCCATTTGTATAGATGTTGATATTAATGCCTTTTTTGTGCGCAATAGAAAAGGCATGAACGAGATTTGTGTCGGGTTCTATTTTGTCATATTTATCACCGTAAAATTGATCTAAATACTCAAAAAAATTACTATTTTTGACTTCATTTAAAGTTCTTACGATGGGAGGGAAGGCGCTCCCTAGCTCAAGAATTGAAATTTTTTGCGGGTCTGCGATGGTAATATTTTGTGTCTTTAATATATTTGATAGTGTTTGGACTATTGCTTGCCTGTCAGGGTCATGTTGCGCGATTGAATTGTATGTGCGCACAATATTTTGTTTGATATAGCTATGCAGACCATAAGCGATGTCATATATGCAATCGTCTACATCAATGGCCCATGTGTTTTTTGATGATAATTCATCGAGTTTTTCGGGGCTGAATATTTTTGTTTCTGTCTCAGTCATTGCCTGCTTTTCTATTCAGTTTTGTTTATGTGCCATTTATGTGCATTTGTTCAAGTAAGCTTTGATAGTCCGTTTTGATAATTGATGTAGCTTTCGTGTCTGGCTTTTTATAACACATTCCTTGTGGGGCAATTGTGCTGAAATCAATAAGCCAGACTTTGTTATTTGGATCTGAGAATTTACGTTTTTTATCTGCAAAAACCGTAGAGAGTTCTTGTTTCATATCTTCTGAATTAGGGTAGCCATAGTGTCTAGCTTGTTTATCCGACAATTTGGATACTTCTTTTAAGCTTATGTGTTTGGCGCTAGATACAAAAGCGTCAGCGACCCAGCCAGTTGGCTTAGACTCCAGCTCGTCCTTTTCTAATAGCTGAATTGGTCCATTTTCAAGATGTAGTTTATCATCACGAATAGCGATGCCGCCAACTGGAGTTTTATGACCGGCGAATTTATGGTCAATGAGAGCCTCTAAATGTCTGGATGCAATTAATAATGATTGTTTAGGCAGTGCTATATTCTCAAGTGGGACATGAAGTGGATATGGTCCTTCTCCGGTTAGGGCGATTAACCGTTTAGTATCTGGAAATGCTAGAGCTGAGTCGGTGTACCTTGCTTGAACTTGGCGATAGAATTTTTCCCACGCCCCGCCGTGCGCTGGTAGTTCGGTTTTTACAGCTTTTGGTAAGTGAAATTGCTTTCCGGTCACAGAGGCCGTCAAGATAATATCTTTATTGGCTTTTAGAGCTTTTTCTAATGCGTTCTGATTAAATGTTTTGCTGAGTGAAATAACCCACAATGGCTGAGAGTTTACTGGATCTAGAACAGGGTCTTGTATGTAACGTTCTGGTACTGTTATTTGTAGGGCGTTACTTGGAACTACTTCGTACTCGGAGCGTTGAATGGGTTTGCCGGTTTGCGGGTTGATACCAACACGTAATTGACTTTCTGGTGTGAAGTCAGGGTAAAGGTTTTCTAGTTTTTCTAAATAAGATATATAGCTGGCTAGTGAGGCTTGTGCGCCATGATTATTGTTCATGAACGTTTCCCAAACACCAGGCATCCTACGATCGAGAGCTTTTATATCATCGTCCATTAATTCATTGTCTAATAGCTTTTGTACATCTTTGCGTGCTTGGGCGAGGGTATACCAACGGTCATTTCCGTTTTGTGCAGGAATTCCATGATGTTTAAGAGTTTTTACTGCGTGTAATTCTTTTAAATCATTTTCTCTTAAAAGCCCGGATAAACCTAATTGTTCTAGGTTGCGATCAATAAGGTTTTTTCTAAAATATAGTTGTTCATGACAGACATTTAGATCGCCATTTTCTTTTGCTTGAGTTATGCGTTCGAGTGACCATTCTTTTAGAGTATCTTCAGGAATTCTATGTCCATGACGATTTTCAAACCAATACTCATCACCAATATCTTGCAGTGTGCCGGACGCAAAATGATTACGAGCAAAAAACAGTAATTTAGCTTTATATCTGCGGACAGATGTTTGATCAGATAGAGTTTGATCTGGTTCTGGTAGTCGTGGACCGCCTTTAGTATCTAGTTTTTTATTAATCTTTTTTATTTTCTCTTTAAACTTCTGTAGTGCGTTTTGAAGCTCTTCATCATCATTTTCAAAATTATCTAGGAAAGCATCATCATCGGGGCCTATTGCCTCTAGCCAATAACCCGTTATCTGCATGATTGATTTGCGAGAGTCATGTACGGTTTTAAGGTAGGGATAGCGATATTGATGTACTTGTGCATCTTCTCCAGCTTCGGGGTCATGAATTTCGAATGTTGAGAGGTTGAAAAGCTCTTCTTCTGGTTGGGGTAACAATAGTCGTTCTGGGCCATCTAATCTGGGCCGTGCAATATGAAAGCCTTCTTTAATGGTCTGAATTAAAGAGGGATCTCGGAAATACTTAGCATGTTCATGAAGTTTTGGCATGGGCAGACCGTTATTGAATCCTGCAGCAAAACCTGTTTCTAGATCGAGTAAGCGCGGGTTATGGTGGGCCTTTATAATTTTGAACAAACCATTATGGTTTCTAAGGCTATCTTGAATTAATAAAGCGAATTCGTCTTTATTCATTTCTTTAAGGGTTTTGCCGTTTTCTGGCCAGCGATAGGTTTCGGGATCTATATTGAGATTAAAAACGAGTGCTGTTTTTGGATTATGGCGATAGGCATCGGTTGTAATGAGCGTTACCATTTGTTTGGTAAGCACGGGATATATTTTGTCGGTATAGGCTAGTATAGGGTGTGATCCGATACTGCCGCGCTTAGCGGACATTCTGTCGACTACATCCTTCCAGTTTATGTTGTTTTCCATTTGCTGCATTAGCTCTGGTTCACGTTGCTGCATAAATTCAACCCATCCAGCAAGGGCGTAGGCATCTTTTAAGGCTCCATGTAGTTGGTCAATATCAACATGCGTGCCGTCGGGTTGTGTGAACCCTTCTAAAATCCCACGAAGTTGGCTGGCGTGATGTGTGTTAGCTTCCATGACATCACCTTGAGAGAAAGATAGGATTTCTTTTCCAGTTATGGGATGTTTTTTCGTTCCGGATTTAATGCCGTTCTCACCTTTTTGTCCTGCACTGTAAAGTGCTTCTGTTGCGCGGAGTGCATCTAAGCGCGTTAGGTTTTTTTGTGGTAAGTGTGTAGAAAAGATATTCTCCATGCATGCCATATGTTGGCCTGTCCAAATCCATTGGTCATCGGCGTTAACGTTATTATAACCGACAGATATTCCGCCGCATTTACGTTTGTTCCATGTGTCATTTTCTGCATCATAGGCATATATTTTCTGAAGATTTTCGTTGATGCGTAAGTAGTTCCAATCTATCTCGCCATCATCGTCTAAAACTGGATAACTATAATACCCGTCAAAGCCATTTTTTGCCTTAGTGTATCGGCACATTTTAAGCAACTCTTGTGTATATGGGGCCTCATTGAGGTGCCCGAGATGCCTGAAATATTGTGCAATTTTTCCTGCTAAAACATATTGTGGGTCGCCTTGTTCTAGATCACGTTCATGAAGATGCTGTACAACCCATGCAAAGGGAGAGATTACGTTGTTTCCTGATGGTTTTCCTCTGTAGTCAACTGTGTGGAGAACATTTCCGGCTAAATCGGTTGTAACTCCTGCGAATTGTAAGATTTCTGCAAAGCGCTTGTTTAGATCGGTTGTTTCTGTATCGTAGTATCCAGAGAACAGTAAGCCTTTACTTGCGCGGTTGTGCACATCAGACTTTTTTGCAATTTTTCTACTGTCTAATATTTTTTGTGAAAAATAACTGGTCATGGATGGTTCCTACTTAATTAGATCCAAATCTGGATGGTTAGGATCCCAGATAGGTAAATTTTGTTCTTCCATTGGTTTTAAACCTTGGTATGCGCGCCCTGGTTTGGAGTGGGCGCCTTGTGAATAGTTAAACTGCACTTTAATTACATTTTGCGCTTCACGTTTACGCACTGCATCTTCGTCCTCTGTGCCAAAATGGATTTCACGTGCTCCTCCTGTTTTGCCGCTTAAGCCTAAATTATGATGTGGGGCATAGTCGTCATTTATAACACGTGCGCTTTCCATCGATTTGTTCCATTGTTTACCGGGTTCAGATACTTCTCTCGTCATAATGAGGGAAGAGTTTTTACGTCCGATTTCTTTCACACTCTCTAAAGACACTTGGGTTTCAACGGCGTTTTCGAAGATATTTCCTGGGTGTTGCCGGCCTTCTTCTTCAATTAAATCATAGCCAGCCTGTATAGCTTCCCAGCTATCTGTATGATGAAGACCAATTTGTTTGGCTGTAATTTTATTGCGAATCCAGAGTCTGTTATCTTCTTTTCGCCCGTGACCTGAAGCGTGAATAGACATGCCTTGAACTAAAATAGAACCGTCTGCTTCGACCACATCTTTTTCACACCCCGAATGTAGGCGCCCAGTTGCAATGAGGTCATCAAGGATATGCTGTTTGAGTTTACCAGGATTATGGACACGTAAATTATCATCAAAAGCTTCTATGACTGGCATGCCACGTGCTGCTAGCCTTTTTATGAGTGTTTTTTGATCTTTCGCATTTCCGGGGATTGCACTTTGTGACATGATGACGGCCCAATCTTTTAAATTAGCAGGACGCGCTGTTGAGCTCGTTTTGGGATCAGCATCCAAATAAGATCGTCCTTCCGATAATTTGTAAAGCATAGATTCAAATTCGATTGCGTTACCCTGAGAGCCAGACATGATCGCCATAATCGTTCCTGCTTGCCCGTGTTCGAACCAGTCTTTAACGGCTACCGAAGTGCGGCCTTTAAATTCGGTTGGTGTGATGTCGTTTTGATTGGCATGCCATTTGAGGAAATCGTCTATACCGGTGTATTTCCCTTCCTGTGGGCGCTCAACGATATAGGGGTTTACTCCATGCTTATTAGCAATGCGGTAATGTAATTCAATTGCTGCGCCAAAGGCTGTGACTTTACGTTGTGCACGGTTTGCTGCGCATAATTCGGTTTCACGTCTGCTGTCGGCTGTACCAATTCGTCCTATCGCCACATGTTTGTCTGATAGCCAATTTGTCATGATGTGGGTGAGGTTATCTTCTACAACTCTTTCATCGGCACCGCGTCCTTCACGGTTCATTGATGTTGCGTCAAGCTCCGCATAGGTCGGAATGAAATGCCATTCATCTACGGTTTTTTGAATAAGCTTTTGGGTAATTCTAGATGCATTTGGATTGATTGTTTTGTTGTATCTGTATAGTCCTTCTAGGTATGCTTTTGCCTTGGCTCTTAACTCAGGGGCTTTACGATTTTGAGCAACCATATATTGGTGCGCATCCGGGCAGTGCTTTTTCATCATTGATACCTGATCCCAGTATTTGCTGTCATGTATCTCGAAATGTCTTTCTTCGTAGCGCGCATCTCCTAGATATTGGTACGAACCCAGGATTTGGTTACCCATACGGGCATAGGCTGTAAAAGGGGTGTCCTTTGCCGAGTGGGGCACGGCGTCAACGCCGTATAAAACACTTAAACGTTCGATCCCATCTTCATCCTTAATATCAATAACACTGGCATCTTTTAGTAAATTGATTTGAGGGCGGCGAGGATCGTCAGCTTTTACGCCCCACTTTACCAGTTTGTCATGCAACATTTCATATACTTCGGGTGTGATATGTAAGGTATGTTCCTTCGATAAGAGACCGCGAACAATATAAGGTATAATGCCGTCCAAGTGATCTAGATGGTGGTGAGTTATAAAAGCGTCTTTGCAATATTTTAGTTTTTCTACAAGGTCTGGATGTGCAGCATTCCAATTTGAAGCTTGCTTAATTATATGGCTTCCCCAATCTAAAATTACGCCGCATTTTTGCTGTTCGCCGGTTTTGATGTCTTCATATTGTGTTTCAAATGTTTTGCAGTTCCCGCCTATATCTGTGCCGACGCCGGGTACAATTTCTTTAATATTATTGCCACCTTCTGAAGTTAAGATAGCGCGTCCTTCTTTTGGTGCGGGGGGGCTAGATGAGTTTACGCTATCTGATAGCCCATAGGTGGCCATATGATCCAGTGTGCTTGGATAGTCTTGATTGAGCATATCTACATGGGTTTTATTTATTACACCTAAGGCGGCCATAGCGTCACGGAAACCCTGACGAAGAACATTCTTATCTATTAGGGATATTTCTTTTAAGCGCGCTGTATCATCGGTAAATCCCCGTTTCTTACCTGCTCTTTCAATTTTCCATTGTGCTGATGCTAAGACCCGCTGGTTATCATTTGAAGAAGGTGTTTCTGAGATCGGTGTGGTTGTAATTTTTAGCTTTTGGCTTTTTTTCTTTAAGGTTGCTTTGTAAAGACGAGATTCAAAATCAAAGCGTTTCTTGGATCTGGGCATAAAGGATCGGGCTTTAAGGAATTCTTTGCGCATATAGGAATGGTCTGTATCGACTGTATTTTTGCGGATTCCAGCTAAAGGCAGGAATGCCTCTAAAGGGATATCAAGTTGTGGCCGTTGTTTAGCCCCTCGTGCCTTCATGTTAAAATTTAAGCTGGAATTGAATTTTATGCGCTGGTCAAGATCAAAACCGGGTAGGGGGAGTGTTTCTCCGATAACCTCTTCGAGCATGCAATCTTCAAATATTCTTGCTATATGAGGAGCCATCCCTGTTTTGTCCCTTAGGGAAACGTGAATACGGCGAACAGCCTCTATAACATTTTCTATATTTTGAGGGTCATTTAAGTTAACTTCACGACCTAATACATAAACGGATTTGTAATTAAATTTTGAGGAGCCGTTATGACTTTCCATCTCTATATTGATGAGGTTTTGTAGTTCTTTGCGGCCATCAGGTTGGATTGTCCAATATTTTATATCTAGACTTTTAGGCGTACCTTTTGGGCTGTAAGTTCCTTCGGAAATAACAGCAACTCCACCCATGCTTATGGGATCAATTTCACCTTTATCAATGTAATGGCGACGTTTTTTATATGCGGTGCCATTTGATAGTGCTAAGCCACTATCATGTAGGTAGTCTTCGATGCTCCAAGCCATTTTTAATCAATTTAATCCCCGTGGTTTTTATTCTAACGCCCGTACTTATTATGTATGGCCGTATCATCTGTGTATGCTGGCCCTACGTGACGCGACATTTCTCCATGCTTTTCTAGCCATTTAGTTTCATAGTCATTTCTAAGGCTGTATAAATCTTCGTTGCTCCATGTCCAAACATATTGGTTTTTGATCAGGTCTAGGGTTTCTTGTCTTGTTTCTGATATCTGTCGAAGGTTGGATACAAATTCTGCTTGGCTTTCTACTTTTTGCGGATCGAATTTTCCTGTGTTGAAGTCAGGGTCCTGTAAGCAATCATAGATCTCTATCATTCTTGCTAGGGCTACTGATAGGTGGCGAGATTTTTGTAATTGCTGCACGTCACCTTCAGTCACTTTTTTCTGAAAAACGGGATCATTATGAATTCGAATTAGTTCGCTGCGAAGTGCGTTATATCGATCAAAGAAAGATATATATTCACCCTTTTCGTTTAAGACTGATAGTTCGCTGTGATTATCACCAGGTCTTTTGACTTGACCCATTTCTATCTTTGTTGCTTGCAACATTATTCGCGCTGAATCTTCAGAAGTTTCCCAATTTTTTTGGAAAGTTATATGTGTGTAATTGCGGCGCATCATCTCCATTTCTAGGGCTAGTCGCCATGTTGAAGACATAGCCTTGGGGCCTGGCCCTGGAAGATCGGGTAGGATTTGTGCGATTGTATTGCTAATCTCTTTGACGTGGTGTGTGCTGAAAACGGTTCGGGGAATGCTTTCTCCATTCTCGCCTTCGGTATATTTGAGGCGTTCGATTGTCTCCAAGAGTGTTTTGTAGTTTTCATCACCGACTTGTTTTTTGAATTCTTTACCTAAAACGCCAGGTAATAGTTCGAGGTTTTGTACTTTGTGTTTTTTTGCTGCTTTTAGTGCTGGTTCTCCGCGCTTTAAGTCATATCTTACCCCATGAAACTCTGGCATATCTAAGGGGGTCATTCCTGTTTCCAGAGCACCCATAACAAATTTCAGAAGTGTTTTCTCCATACCGCTTAGTTCTTGAAAGGGGTTATCCTGCCATATTTCATCTTGTGGTGGTGGGGTGAAGGGGCCTTCTTCTGGGTTATAGCTATGTTTTCGCCGTTGAGGTGTGTATTTACCATGTAAGGGTTGGCGTAATGGTTTGGCTTTCGTGTGATCAAACTTATGTAGTGCAGTTTTTTCGTATATGTCGAGCGCTTTTTGTGCCGAAATATTTGTGCGTTGCCATTTTACAAGCTTATTGCCGTTTGTTTCGATAATATCATTGCCGCGGTAGCGTATCTGAAATGGATGCTCATTTTTCGCTTTTTCATATATTTTAGGTAGGCCTCCTGTTTGAATTAGGTGCGCAGCATCTTCCAATAAAAAAGGCTCAACAATTTCGATGAGCCTGTTCATTTCATGTATTTCTTCTTGTGTAGGGTTGCGTAATACCTCTGGTAGTTTTGTAAGGTCTAATGGTAAAGGTTGGCGTTTGTTATATTCTGGCTCTGTGCGCATGCGATGTAGGTGAATATAGCGTGCTGCTGTAGTTGCGGCTTCTTCGGTTGCTATTCCTTGTGGGCTCCATCTCACTAGATTTTGTACTACAGGTTTAAAGCAATCAAGCAAAGTTGCATCATAGGCTCTGTCTGTTGCTTCATCATAAATATACATTGATAAATCTGCATCTTGACGAAGTGGGTGCAAGCCAAAGCGGATATAGTTTCCGTAGGCATTTTCAGAAATAGAGCTACGAGAATCTGCCCAATTTGTACTTTTAACACCATGATAAATTTTTGCTGCAAGATGAGAATATGCTTGGGCATTATGAATTTCAGACTCAATGTCTTCGGTGCTGCGTCTTTCTAGCTTGGGATCATCCATGGCAAAGGCATTACACATTGCCATCGTCATATACCAATTTGCCATGTAGGCTGCTCCGCCATAACTCATTTTCGGCGGCAGGACAGTCTGGCTATCAGCTTGGTTTTCTCTTGCTATTAAATTCCTTGTTGCTCCCTCGAAGGATGATGGAGTGATTAGGTAGTATTCAGGAAAATGCTTTTGCATTTGAGTTGCGCGCTGCAACCCTCTACTTCCATTGCCAGCGATAATGCGATTGTGAAGAGAGGATCCAATTTTTCCTGCAAGTTTATCCGTTGTATAATGCGCTTCTTTTACTGCGCGTATATGGGCTTCTTCACCACTTGAAATGGCACATGGTATATACAATGTGCGCATATGTTCTAACTCTTGGCGCATCGCTACATTAGCCAATTGCGGTAGAACGACTGTTGGCGCTATTTTATTTTTGTAGTGATTATAGTGAGGAAGGTAGAAATCGTTAAAACCACGCTGAAAACGTTGATCAATGGCTTGAAATTCATCAAGCGATAATTCTTTAGAAAGATTATTTGGTTTTTTAAAATTTCCGTCAAAATATTGCCTTGGGACAATTAGATTATGGTTACCCATTATCTTTTCCTCCCGTATTGTGTCCGGAAATAGACACAATTATATAGCATTTGAGTGTGTTTCTACACATGCTCAAACTCCTAAACTGTTCCCTGTTGATTCACTTTAAACAAATTTTGAGAAATGAATGCAAGGAAAAAATAAGGTCTATTTTTTTGTTTCGCCCTTAGCTCATATGTAGCAATGTTTTTGATGATATTTTTTTATGTATTTATCATATGAAAAGAATGTTTTTTAATTTTTGTATCGTCATATGTAGGAAGAATCATCTTCTATGATGCAATTATTTTTTATAAATTTGCGTCATGTTTTAGATTTTATTTTTTTATAAAACGTTGATTTTGCAATTCCTAAAGCTTTTGCTGCTTGCGTAATGTTATTATCGAAGTGTTCAAGTGCAATTTCAATAGCTTCTTGCTCAATTTCAAATATGCTCTTAAATACGCCCTCGTGTGATAGTATATCTATGTGGTTTTTACTTTGTGAAGCGTCTATAATTTTGTGCATATTTGCTGCGGAATTTTCGTCTGTAATACCTGATATTTCTAAAGTATGGCCTTCACTCATGACCATAGCTTTACTAATTGTATTTTCCAACTGGCGTACATTTCCTGGCCAGTTATATTCCATGAGTTGTTTGTATGTCGTTTCGCTTACCTCTTTCGGTAAAGTGTTTTGAGTTGCACAAAACCTATCAATAAAATGGTTTGTTAGAGCTGGGATATCCTGTTTTCTCTCTTTAAGAGGCGGTAGTTCTATTTCTAGAACGTTAAGCCTGAAGTAGAGGTCTTCTCTAAAATGTCCTTTTTCAACTTCTTGTTTTATGTTTCGATTTGTTGCAGATATTAGGCGCACATTTATTGGTACCGGTTTTCCTGCTCCAACTGGTTCTACCTCTTTTTGCTGCAGGACCCGTAATAGCTTTGTCTGAGTGTCCGTAGGAAGTTCACCCACTTCATCAAGAAAAATAGTTCCTCCCTCCGCTTCTCTAAATTTTCCTAATGATTTCTCAATGGCACCCGTGAAAGAGCCCTTTTCATGGCCGAATAATGTACTTTCTACTAGCTGTGATGGGATTGCGCCGCAATTTACAGCGATGAAAGGCTTGCCCTTACGTACACTTTCACCATGGATGGCTCTTGCGAAAACTTCCTTTCCAGTTCCCGTTTCGCCAGTTATAAGAATGGGGATGTCTGCTGCCGATGCTTTTCTTCCAATTTCTACAATTGATAGTAAACCTTTATCGTAACCGATTAAGTTTTCAAAAGTATAGGTTCCGTTCTTTTCACCTTTTAATCTTGAAACCTCTTTCGTTAGAGTGCTGATTTTTAGAGCGTTTTTTACAGATATAGCCATGCGCTCGGCTTCATATGGCTTCATAATAAAATCAACAGCACCTAGTTTCATAGCTTCTACAGCGTCTTCTATATTCTTTGAACCGGTGAGCATTATAACAGGGATGTTTGGATGTTTTTGTTGCAATGCTTCTAGGGTTTCTATGCCCCCCATAACAGGCATATTTAAATCGAGTATGATTAGCTTTATTGTTTGTTCTTTATCTTGTTCTAAAATCTCTAATGCTTTACGTCCATGCTGTGCTTCATAGGCATTAAAGCTTAGTTTTCTCTTCAGTAAAGTCGCCAGCATATGGCGTTGCATTTGGTCATCTTCAACGATCAGTACAGGCTTAGTCATTTTTATAGCTTCTCACAAAAGTTTTAACAAAGCGTTCGATTTTTAGAAAAACGCATATGTATTCTCATATTCAAACGTTCGATTTTGAGAATGTGGTTTTTTACATCTTTAAGGTATTGAATTTAAATAACTATTTTTTGGCACACTCTTTGCTATATGTAAATATATAGAATTTTAGTTAAGTTTGAGACAGATGTAGGAGGAGGAAAATGTTAGTTGTTACTGAGAAAACCGAAGTCACACTCCTTGAGACTTTAAGAGATTATTGGGAAAAATCTCCTACTCATAGATGTCTTCATTTGAAGATCTCACAAATAGAACATGATGTTCCTAATTGGTTTGATCGGCTACTTGAAAAAACACGCCAAAATTTTGACGAACATAATTTACAGATATATCGCTGTCTCGATGATGATGTTTTTATTCTTACACGCTTTTTTACCCATAAGAGCGTTGAGAATTTTCTACAACATATCTCTCCTATATTTAGCCCGGCCACTCTGAATGGTGCAATTGAATTGCATGAGATTGGAGTTGGCTGGGCTAAATTGAGAACAATTTGTGAAAAGAAAATTGAAATCATCAAAATTCAAAATGCGGAAAAAAGACAAAAAGCAGCGGAAAAAGAAGCGTTACTTAAAATGAACCGTGAAAAAGCACTTAATACAATGAGCGAAGATTTGGTGACAACGATAGCCAAGCGACGTGAACAGCGTGAAACAGCTGAGGTTATGCTTGTTGAAGATGATCTATTTTCTCAAAAGCTTATAAAAAATGCGTTGAAGAACAAATATAGCTTATCCATTACTGGGGATGGCCAAGGTGCGTTGATGAGCTACGTTAATAAAGCGCCAGATGTCCTGTTTCTAGACATTGGCTTACCCGACATCAATGGGCATGAAGTTTTAGAAAAGCTCTTTAAGATTGATCCAGATGCTTATGTCGTAATGTTTAGCGGTAATGGTGATAAAGACAATGTCATGCAGGCTATGGAACTCGGTGCGAAAGGGTTTATAGGCAAGCCATTTACCCCTGAAAAACTCATGAAATATATTCAAAAATCTCCATTCATAAATGAAAAACAAAAGAGAGAGAAAAACCATGGAAATCTTGTACATTAATGCGGATCAAAAAGTTGCGAACATAGCCTCTTCTATAGGGCAGAACCCATTAAGCTGGCAGGGTTGGCATTGTCTTCATATTCAACTTACAGATATTAGTGATGAGTTAAAGCAGGATAGTTTTCTTTGGGCAAAGTCTATTGTTGAATCATACTTACACAATGCTGAAGGACGTGTGTATTTTTGTGATCATGACATACATGTGATTTGTAAAAATGTGCCAAATAATATTGTTCAGCAAGCCGGGGAACAAATTATTGAGTTAGTATATAATGAGAGCAATATAACACCAGCATATGAATTATATGACTTGGGTCAGCATGGTTTTACTTATGCGCAAAATGTTTTTAAACAAAATAGCAATATTTTTTCAATGCCGGTTACAGATTGTGAAGAGCTTGAAGATGTATCTTTTAAAAATTTTATAAAGCCAGCTCAACATGATAAAAAAACTCAGACGCTTAACCCAGATGGATTTATAAGAGTTCTCTTGGCTGAGGATGACCCTGTTACGAGGTGGATGGTGCGCAATGCACTAAAAAATGAATGTGAATTTGCTACGGCGCCTGTGGCTAGCAAAGTCTATAGTATGTACAGCGCATATCAGCCAGATGTGGTGTTTCTTGACATTGATTTACCAGATGGAAATGGATTTACGGTTTTAGAGTGGATTATGCGTAATGATCCCGGGGCTTATGTTGTGATGTTTTCTAGTAATGATGACCTGGATAATATTTCAAATGCTATAGAGCAAGGGGCGAGGGGGTTTGTTGCTAAACCATTTTTAAAAGAAAATTTGCTTCATTACGTACGTAGTTACGCTGGGCAGGCTTAAGTAATATTCATCACCATATCATAAGGAGATATTTATGAAAGGCGTAGTGTTTACAGAGTTTTTAGATATGGTGGAAAGCCTTTTTGGCGCGGATATGATAGATGATATTATTGAAGATTGTACGCTTAAGAGTGGCGGGGCGTACACATCTGTGGGGACGTATGATTACGAAGAATTGGTTTTACTTGTTACCGCATTAAGTAAACGTAGTGACATAGCCGTGAAAGACTTAGTCCAAAAATACGGACACCATTTATTTTTTAGATTTCATGATATGTTTCCAACTTTTTTTGAAAAACAAAACTCTGCTTTTGATTTTTTAGAAAGCGTACATGGTTACGTACATGTTGAGGTCAAAAAACTCTATCCTGATGCGGCTCTTCCAAATTTTGAAACTAAGAATGTAAATGAAAATGAGCTTGTTATGATTTACAGGTCACACTGTCCTTTTTCTGATTTCGCAGAGGGACTTATTCATGGATGCGTAGAGTTTTATGATGAAAATATTGAGATACGTGTTGAAGATAAAAATACAAAAGCGGAGTTTTGCCGCGTTTTTACATTGTTAAAACACTAACTTTTTAAAAGGTTGGGAGAATTCTTATGAGCATTGATGAACAAATTAGCAGGTTAGAAAAAAGACTGGCTCGTGAGAAAATGGCGCGCCAAGAAGCGGAGAGGCTCTTAGAAGAAAAAAGTAGAGAAATCTACGAGGCGAATGAAAAGTTACAAAAACATACACGTCTTTTGGAAGAGACTGTTGTAAATGCCAATGACGGAATCATTATTACTACAGCAGATTTAGAAAGTGGCGGTCCTGAAATTATTTACGTGAATGAAGCTTTTACGCGCATTTCAGGCTATGAAGCGAAAGAAGTTATTGGAAAAACACCACGTATTTTGCAAGGTAATGACACTGATAAAGCTGTACTGGATCAGCTTAAAGCATGTCTTAGCGCTGGTAAGCCTTTTAAGGGTGAGCTGAAAAACTATACCAAGGATGGGGATGCATATTGGCTTGATATTAGTATTGTGCCTATTAAGGATGACCATGGTGAGGTAACACATTTTACTGCTATTGAACGAAATATTACCGAACAGAAAAGAGTTCAGGAAGAACTGGAGTTAGAAAAGGAAATAGCAGATAGAGAGATTGAGGAACGTTTGCGTGTTGAAGGGCAATTGCAAGAATATGCAGACAAGTTGGAGCTTATAAGATTTGATGCTGTTGAAGCACAAAAAAAGGCCGAAGAGGCCAGTGCAGCAAAATCTGAATTCTTAGCAAATATGTCTCATGAGCTTCGTACGCCCATGAACGGTATTATTGGAATGGCGCAAATGCTTATGGATTCTCCATTAAATTTAGATCAACGGGAAAATATAGAAACTCTCTACGGCTCTAGTGAAAATTTATTGAGTATTCTAAATGATATTCTCGATATTTCTAAGATTGAGGCAGGTGAGCTAGAAATTGAAAATGTGCCGTTTCATCTTGAGACAGCAATAGGCCAGGTTATTCAACTTTTCTTACCGTTAGCAACGGATAAAGGCATTGTCCTTGATATGGATATTGACCCAAGTGTACCTAGTGCTGTTTTGGCTGATTTGGGCCGCATTCAGCAAGTGCTTCGCAATCTTATTAATAATTCTTTGAAGTTTACGGATGAGGGCAATATTACAGTTATTCTCAGAACGACCACGAATACTGAAAACCCTACATTATATATGGCTGTTGAGGATACTGGTGTCGGAATACCGAAGGACAAGCTTGATAAAATATTTGAAAAATTCACTCAAGCAGATACATCGGTTACAAGAAAGTTCGGTGGTACCGGTCTTGGGCTTGCTATTACACAGCAACTAGTGGATCTCATGGGAGGAGAAATTGGTGTTGATAGTTTAGAGGGGCAAGGCTCAACATTCTGGTTTAATATTCCGCTGATTTTGACAAAAGATTCTGATGTTCTTGTGAATTTAGTGGATGAGAAAAAAGGAATAGAGGAGATTGAGCTACCTAGTGATTTGAAAGTTTTGGTAGTCGATGATCACCCCATTAATCAAAGTTTTGCAAAAAAATTACTAAGTAAGCTTGGGTTTCCTTGTGTCGATCTTGCGGAGAATGGGCAAGTGGCTCTTAATCTCATTAATGAAAATAAATATGACCTTGTTTTGATGGACTGCCAGATGCCCGAATTAGATGGTTATCAGGCTACAGAGATGCTTCGTGAAAAGGAGCAGCAAACAGGTGAACATATTCCAGTCATTGCATTGACTGCAAATGCTATGGTTGGTGATCGTGAAAAATGCCTTAAAGCGGGTATGGATGATTATTTAAGTAAGCCTATAAACCCTGAGAAATTACTTTCACTCATGAAAAAATGGGTTGAAGTGAACGAGGATACTGACAGCAATGCTGTTGTTGAGGAGTCTATAATTGTTGAGGAGGCTTTATCTAATACGCCTGTGATTATGGATTGGGAACGATTGCGAATGTTTACAGACGGTGATCCAGAGGAAGAGCGTGCCCTTATCGAAATGTTTGTATGTTATGCGGAAGAGTCTTTAGGGATTTTAAAAGATTATCATAAAATCGAGAATGAGGAATGGAGAAAGGCGGCTCACAAGCTTAAGGGGTCCGCCGCAAATCTAGGGGCTCAAGCTTTGTCTGATGTATGTATGCTAGCAGAAGTTAACTTTCATGCTGACCAAACTGAGAAGCAAGATATTCTTTCAAATATCCTGAGTACCTATGCGCAAGTTTTAGAATTATTTAAGCATGAAAAAATAGATGCTTAACCCTAATGTTTTTGGGTATTAGTGTTTGATTGATGCCGTTTGTTTTTGGTTTATCCTTAATTTTTTCTTCTACAAATTGGAACTTTTATCTCTTTTGAAATGTTTGTTTCACTAAGGAGAAAATCAGGATGTCTTATAATTTTCAGCATGCGCAAAAAACAAAACTATTTCTTTTTCTATTTTTTATTTGTGTCAGTGTTTTTCTGCCATTGACTGTAATGGCACAAGAAAATGTTACGGTTGATACAGAGAATTTGAATGAGTTAATTGAGACGTTGGAAAGTGACACTTCGCGCGGTGAATTTATTCAAAACCTTAAGACCCTAAAGGAAACATCTGGAGAAGAAGAGGAGAAGAAAGGCGACTTCATTGTGCTGTCAGAAGCACTTGGTTTAGATACACATGCAGAGGAGCTGCTTGATGGGTATCATCAATTTTTAGAAGATAATAATTTAAAGGCTTCGTTTATTGGACAAATCGTCCTTAATTTTTGTGCTCTCTTAGGGACGTTTATATTATTGTTTCTAGTGCGAAAAGGTGGTGTTGCCCTTAGGGATAAACTGTTGAGAGTTAAAAGCCGTTATTCGCTAGGGCATGATCGCTTTCGTTTTTATGCGCGTTGCCTTCGTTACAGTGGTTATTTACTCGCTATTGCACTGTTTTTATATACGACGGCTTCCATTTGGAATTTTACTGATTTTGGTTATGTCACAAGTGATGTGACTTATGAGTTCTTTGGTAACTTCATAAATGTTGTAGTGGTTTCTTTGATCGCTGTGTTTATTTGGGAAACAGCAGACGTGGCGCTAGAATACGGTATAAGAAAAAGTACAAGTGCTAATTCTAGCCGTTTGAGAACTTTACTACCCATTGTAAAAAATGTTTTTTTTGTTGCTTTTGCGCTTCTCTTTACGCTTGTTATGCTCTCAGAGTTTGGGATTGATATTATGCCTTTATTGGCTGGTGCAGGTGTTTTAGGCATTGCCATTGGCTTTGGTGCACAGACGATGGTTAAAGATTTTCTCTCAGGTTTTACGATCATATTAGAAGACCTTGTTCAGGTCGGCGATATTATTAAAATTAGTGAGTGTGTTGGTGAGGTCGAGAAGATAACTATTCGTAAAATTCAGCTGCGTGATCTTGATGGTACCGTATATACAGTGCCGTTTAGTGAAATTAGTATCATCGAAAATATGACGAAAGATTACAGCTATTATATGATGAATATTGGGGTTGCATACCGTGAAGACCCGGATGAAGTTATTGGCTATCTAGAAGAAATATCTGAAGAAATGCGTACGGATGATGCATGGAAAAACTTCATATTAGATGATTTGGAAATTTTTGGTTTAGATCAGTTTGCTGATAGTGCCATTATCATTAAAGCGCGTCTTAAAACAAAGCCATCCCAACAATGGAATGTCGGTCGCGAGTATAACCGCCGTTTAAAATATAAATTTGATAAGCATGGCATTGAAATTCCATACCCACATCAAACGATTTATTTTGGTGAAGATAAGCAAGGTAAAGCACCTGCTGCACCGATAAAAATTCAAGAAACTAAAAAATTGGAAGATAAGTCTGATAATGATGAGTTTGAGCAGGACGCTGCATAATATTGGATGCATATCTATACGTGACTGTACGTTGAATGTGTATGTTGATTAAAGGCAGCTCGTGTAAAAAATATTTGAACTTTCAGTATTTTGAAGCGTTTGTTTTTATATGCATACAAGTAAAGCTTATCATATTTATATTAATCGAAATTCTGGAAGTGTTCAGAATATGGGTGAAGATGCTCTTAAGGCTGTGCTTAATAAGAGCGGTATTAAGATTGAAGCCCTTTATATTTTACCGCCGGAAAAGCTTTTCAAAAAGTTGAAAACAGAAACACCAGGTCGCAATATATTAATTGGTGGTGGTGACGGAACGATTACTGGCGCCGCTAGTATCTTAAGCGAGCTCAATATAGCGTTTGGTATTCTTCCACTTGGTACAATGAATTTGCTGGCTAAGGATTTAGATATTCCTGCGCAATTCAATGAAGCCGTTTGTTCTTATACGGGTGATACTGACAACATAGAAATAGATGCGACTTATGCGAATGGTCATTTATTTTTATGTAGTGCAGGTATAGGTACGCTTCCAGATTCATCGAACTTCCGCGAAGATAACCGTTTTCAAAATCAGGCAATTTTAATGCCTCGTCTTTTATTGTATGTGCTAAACCGGATGGATCCTAAATGCAGGAAAAAATACCATTTAAAGCTTGATGATCAAAATTTACAGTTTAAGTCAGCTTCGCTGGTGATTTCTAATAATCAATATGCATCTTCAGATGAGTGGAGCAGTTCAAGCTTGAAGCGTACGGGCTTACAAGAAGGACTGATGGCTTTATATTCTGCGGCACCCTCAAATTTTTTGGATAAATGCCGCATTTTATTGAAACTGGGTTTTGGAGGGTGGAGAAAAGATCCTAAGATTAAAGAATGGTTGGCTAAAGAAATTACCGTTCAGTGCGATAATTCTCACGAGCAGGTTTCTCTAGATGGAGAGACGCAAATGCTCGAAACGCCCATTCATTTTAAGATCGTGCCTAAACATATAAAACTTATTACGCCAAGAGGGGCTTCCCATGTCTAAAGCGTTGACGGATACACTACAAACAATTCAAGATCAGTCAGAAGGTGATAGCATTACTTTTGAGGAATTAGTGGAGGCATTAAATAGCCGCGGATTTGGTGCGTTATTAATTGGACCTTCTTTAATCGCTGTTATGCCGACTGGTGCAATACCCGGTATTCCGTCTTTATGCGCCATTCTCATAATCATTATTGCGGTACAGATGGTTATGGGGAGAAGCTATCCATGGATACCGCAGCGCTTAAAAAATATTTCATTTGATCGCAAAAAATATATGAACGCCATTAATACATCGAAACCATATACGGAATGGATTGATAGTTTTTTTCATGAGCGTTTGAAGTTTTTAACGCAAGATTCTGCGCAGCGGGTTGTAGCGCTGCTATGTGTTTTTTTGGCTTTGGCGATGATCCCACTAGAACTTGTGCCTTTCGCTGCGGCATTTCCTGCTGCAACAATCTTACTATTCGGATTATCATTGAGTGTGCATGATGGTTTGATTGCTAGTATAGGCTTTGGTTTGATGGCTATTAGTATTTTTATTGTACCGATTTTGTTGAATTAAGGAGTTTCTAGTGAAAATTATTCATCTCTCGGATTTACATTTTGGAACAGAAGAAGAGGTCATTGTTGATAGCCTGCAAAGGGCTATACGTAAGCAAGTACCTGATATTGTGGTTGTTTCTGGTGACTTTACACAGATGGCGAGTGAAGCGGAATTTAATAAAGCTCAAACTTTTTTGAATGCTTTGCCTTGTCCATATCTTGCTGTACCAGGTAATCATGATGTGCCTGTATGGGATTTGTTAGCACGATTTATTAAGCCATATGACAAGTATATGCGTTATATTTCTGGTGATTTAAATCCTGTTTTTAAACAAGAGGATGTTTTGATTGCTGGCATTAATTCTGCGCGCCGTGCTTTGCCGCATTGGAATTGGGCGAATGGAGCGACGTCTGTGAAGCAGCTTCGTAACGTGCAGCAAATATTTGATGGATTTGAAGGATGGAGAATATGTACATTACATCACCCCATTCACAAAGTTCAAGATATGCCAATTGATGTAACTGTGTTTGGACGAAAACGCACTTTACATTGTTTGCAAGAGTTAAAAGTTGATTTAGTGCTGACGGGGCATGTGCATCACGCTTCTATTACCACAATAGGGGATCATGATCATCAAACTGTTTATTTAAGTGCTTCTACTGCGCTTTCTTCGCGTCTAAGGAAACAAGAGAACGGTTTTAACGTTATTGAGCTAAGCGGTCATGAAATGCGTATTCAAATTTTAGCTCTAAATAAGGGGAATTTTGAGTGCATTAAAAGCTTTGAGCATATTAAGACAGCTTCTTAATCAGCTCATTTATTGCTTTTTTGAGATTGTCTCGATCTGATAAATAGCGATCCATTTTTTCCAGATCATGTTTTAAACCCTCAGCTTGATCTAAAAGCCCTTTCTTTGCGTCTTCATTGTTGGCTAGCTCGGCTAATATATGTAGTTTTTGAATCATATGCCTTAAGATGCTTGGCATATGGGCGCCATTGTCACGGATCTGGTCAAGAGCATTGAAAATGATATCAGCTTCGTTGCTTTGTTTTGCTATTAGGCGTAATGATTCATTTTCATCAAAGAATTCTTCGGATGGTACTTCTTTTTCAAAAAGAAGTGATAATGAAGCCGATAGGTGATCGAGTACATTCATTGCCGTGAATGCATCATTGATGCCTGGTGATAATGCGCGAATTGCAATTTCTACTAAATGGCGAATAGAATATTCTATATCCTGTGTCGGCGTACGTGTTTGTCCAATGATGAAACAGTCAATAATATGATTCTCTGCATCTTCAGGTAATTTTGTTTTTGCATATAGGCGTACACCATCTTCACCACTGACCAAAAAGTGGCCAGCCTTAAATTTGATTTGAACACGTGCGTTATGTTCAGTGGCGAAATCAACGATTGCTTCGTAGTCAATGTTTTGAACATAGCCAGAATGTTCAAAAAAGAGACGCCGGCTCATTTGATCAAAATCTTTAGGCCAATCTCTTTTTTCTGTGTCTTTGAGGTGTTTGTATGGTTTGGTTTGGTTTGTAAGTCGCATTAGAGCTTGTTTTAAATCTCGTGCAACTTTTAAAATTACGTTATCGGCTATGCAGCTTTGTGCTACATGGTGGACAAAACCTAATAGCACAAACAGATTAATTAGGCAGACAAATAGAACTGCGCTAATTGTGATTTGCGGCGTACTGGCCTCGGCGGTTCGTGCGTGAAGAATAACAGTTAAAACAAAACAAGCCATGACAGTGCCAAAAAACAGGCCAATAAAGTCCTTGGTTTTGCGATCAGACATGAATGATTTTATGAGCCGTGGTCCTAATTGAGATGCTGCTAAGGATAAAACTACAATCGTGATTGAAATGGCAAGTGTGGCCATGGTTATCATGGCTGAAAGGAGAGTGGTTACGACTGATTTTGCATCATCTGTTGAGCCTTTGAAAAGGTAACTGGGAATTTTAAATTCATTTAAGTAATTTGTCTCGGTGTAGTAGGCACCAAATGTTAATCCAAAAGATAAAAGGCAAAATGCGGCGGGAATAAACCACAAATTGCCTTTTAGAATTAGCCAGTAATTATAGATTTTAGAAATCATTTTTTAGTTCCGTACATGATTTTCGCTAACGATTTTGTTTGCTCTTTAGTTAACTGAATATCATATCCGTCAGGATTTTCTACTACATTCACTGCTTCGTAAGGAAGACCAAATAATTGACTTTCACCTGTAGGTGATAAAGTTGGTTTGATGGCGAAGAAAATACGCTGAGCTTCGGCATTACGGTATATAATTGCATCAACTTCTCCAGTAACATTTCCTTCGAAATCTAAAATTTGTCCACTGCGTAAGTGGCGTAAACTTACAAAACGATCATCTGTGTTTTCGTAAAGAAACTCTTTTTTATCTTCTAAAGTATCTTCTGTTACCGTGGCTTGTACGTCACCGTCACTTTGCTGTGTGGAAATGTTCTTGAAATTTAGGCGTGTAAGATCTCGTCCATAATATCCATTAGCATTTTGATCAACTATTACTGCGCGCGCTTCGCCTGTTTCTATATTGATTAAAATATCGTGCACTTCACCTGTTTTTTCACCTTTACGTCCGACTACATCACTGCCAACGACATCGTATATGGAGTAGCGATAGCCGTCGTCAATATTTTCAATACGATCATAATAGTTCTCTAGGGCTAGCATTGTTTCAACAGAACTGCCAGATCCTGAGTTTGTATCGAGATTAAATTGGTTCGTATTGAGGCCATCACCTATACCGCTGAACATCTTGTAAAATAAATTATATAGGCCGCTTTGGCCTGTGCCTTGTTCATAATCGTTGCCAGGGGCTTGAGAGGTAATATTTGCTTGAGGACTGTTAGTGCGAGTTTCTTCAACACTTTTTCCCGGAGAAAGGAAATACCAGCTAACGAACGCACCAACTGCGATCAAAGATACAGTGAAGCCGAAAATTGCAGATACTGTACGACGTGCATATGGTTGATGCGTATTGTGGCTCCAAACATTCGCTGTGTTAGGATCCATTCTTGGATCATCATTAGACATTTTTATTTCCTAGCTATGATATATACGGCGTGGATGATGCCTGGAAGGTATCCGAAGAGTGTCAGAATTACATTGATCCAAAAGTGTTTTGTAAAACCAACCTCCATTGCGACACCAATTGGTGGCAATAGGATTGAAAATATAATTCTGATTATGTCTCCACTTTCATTCGTTGTAGCAGTCATTGTCTTCTCCCTTATTGAGGTGTTTGATTGTTAAGTTTAGCTTCTAGAAGGTCAAAAGATTCTCCTGTACGTCTTCGCATTAAATCGACGACAACTGCATCATCTGTAGCTGTTTGTGGTAATTCCTCATCACGCGGTTTGGCAAAACAAACAAAGATTACGTTCTCAAGATCTTCAATATCTTGTATAAATTTCTCATCGTGTTGGAACATTTTATATCTCCTTTTAATGTTGTCTCATGTTATCAAACGCATGAGGACTAGGAGAGTTCCATGTGATTTTTAAAGTGTACCATAGGCTATCATAGCCTTGGCTACACGCTTGAAGCCAGCGATGTTCGAGCCGTTTATATAGTCTATGGAATTATTGTTTTTACCATTTTTAGCGCATAAGGCATGTATGTCGGACATGATATCTTTTAGCTGAGAGCAGACTTTTTCACTATCCCAGTTTAAATATTGAGCATTTTGGGTGCGCTCTAGTCCGGATACGGCAACGCCGCCGGCGTTAACGGCTTTTGCAGGTAAAATAGTACACTCTGCGTCCCTAAGGATGTTCGTTGCTTTGTCTGTTAGTGGCATGTTGGCAGCTTCGCAAACCCATTTTACATTATTTTTTTTAATTGAATTTGCATCTTTCTCGTCAATCTCATTCTGTGTTGCACATGGAATGGCGATATCATATTCCAGATCCCATGGTTTTTTGTCTTCGAAATAATCACAGTCTGTGAAATCTTCACAGAGATCACTGAGGTTCCCGCGTTCTACTTCTTTAATTTTTATCAATTCTTCAAGGCGTTCTTCGGAAATACCATCAGGAATATGTATCATGCCCTTACTATCAGAAAAGCTGATAACCTTAGCGCCTTTTTGCAAGAGCATCTTTGCGGTGTATAAGGCGACGTTTCCTGCGCCAGATATTGCGCAGACCTGACCTTTAAGATCTTCATTGGCATGTTTTAAAGCTTGTTCTAAGAAAAATACGCATCCGTATCCTGTGGCTTCTTTTCGCATGCAGCTACCACCGAATGCTGGGTTTTTTCCAGTGAGTGCTCCATCAAAACGGTCCGTCATTTTTTTATAGGTTCCAAATAAATAGCCAATTTCACGCTCACCCACGCCTATATCGCCAGCCGGGATGTCTGTATCAGGGCCAATATGTTTATATAGTTCCATCATGAATGCTTGGCAAAAACGCAATATATCATTGTCGCTGCGGCCTTTGGGGGAGAAGTCTGAACCGCCTTTAGCGCCGCCCATTTGTAAACCAGTAAGAGCGTTTTTAAAAGTTTGTTCAAACCCTAAGAATTTGAATGTGTCTAAGCTGACATTAGGGTGGAAACGTAAACCACCTTTATAGGGGCCCATGGCATTATTATATTGTACGCGCCACCCACGATTGGTCTCTATTTCACCGTCTTCGTTCATCCATGTTACACGAAATTGAATAATGCGATCTGGTTCTGTTAGTCTTTCTAGAATACCATTTTCTGCATAAATTCTATCCTCATTGAGTAGTGATGATATTGAGTGTAGTACATCTGTAACCGCTTGATGGAACTGTGTTTCAGAGGGGTATTTTTGTTTTAAATTGTCGATAATTTTGTTCATTTTTTTTTACATGTAAATAAACGTACTCCGCAATTAAGGCGAAGTACGTTTTGATTTAGTTATTATGCGGCTTGAGATTTTTCCCAATTTTCAACCTGCTTTTCAGCTTCATCACGCACAACGCCGTAATTTTCTTGAATAACACCAATGAGCTTTTCACGGCTGCCTTCGATTTGGTCGAACTGATCATCGGTCAGCTTTCCCCATTGTTGTTGTACTTCGCCTTTTAGCTGTTTCCAGTTTCCTTTGAAAATATCATTATTCATTAGTTTTCTCCTTTTTTGTGATTGCTTTGTAAAGAGGAGAGCTTTACCCCATGTGTGGGATGAAGCTCTCACTTTATCTTAGTTAAAAGCGGTTTTCTTATAGGCTTTAAAATCCTTTGTTTCATTAGCACTTAGTTTGAAATCAATGCTGTCTTCATTGCGTTTCAAGTCAGCCTCGCTAAATGGCAACGCAGCTTGTTCACCGCCCATACCAAGCATTCCGCCAAAGCCTACGATCACCTGTGAAGCATGACCATTTTGGAAAACGATATTATCAATTTCTGCTAATGTCTCGCCAAGTGGATTTACGAGTTCACCATCTAGCAATTCCGCAACGCTGTAACCATTATTTGGAATTACGCGTGCAGTTTTATTGTCAGTGTGCTCATATGAAAATGTTGCAGCATTATCAATTGATGTTTCATTAAGTGAGGTGATTACATCACCGTCAGAACTACGTCTTGTGATAACATGATAATCAAAAGCTACTAGTTTACCGAGGCCAGTAAAATTACCATCAGCCATTATAACCATCATTGCTTTACCATCTTCATTTAAGATGATGTCATGAATTTTAGCTACGCGTTCACCATCTGTATTATAGACGGGCTCACCAATCATGCCATTTGCTGTCATGCGTAGGTCGATAGTAATGTCACCAACTTGAGCTTCATCATCATTATCATTTAATGCCTGCTTTGCATTATTGTAAGCATCGCTTGCTGCTTCGCTTACAGTATTTGCCGCTTCAGACATGTCCTGTTTTGTGTTTTTCCAAGCTTCTTTAACATCCTTTTTCAAACTTCCTGTTGAAGCATTGGCTGCTGCTTCGCTGCCTGGCTTCATAGTTTTTGTGTTGTCAGCTAGTACTGGGCTAGTGCTTAAAATAGCCATTGCAGATACGGCTGTTAATAGAGTCTTTTTCATGGTTTGCATCCTTTCCTTTTTTTAGGTTTGCGTGGTATCTAACGTACGTCTTCTAAAAACGTTCCAAAAAAAATAAAAAGCCGCCTAAAAAAGGCGGCTTCCTTATAATTTAGCTTTGTCTATGCAGCTTGTTTTAGGTACTCTTTCATGGCTTTCATGTAGTCATGACTTTTCTGAAGTGTACCTGCTTCTTGTAGAAGAACTTGTTTTGTTGCAGTGGATACGTCACTGCTTTCTAGGGCCGATTGCATAGAGTGCAAGCAACGATCTTCGGCTTCTTCTAAATGCGTTACAATGGCCGCATCCGGTTTATTGCTTACCTTTGCGATTAACTCACCAAAGAACTGGCGCGTATTTCCCATCATTGTGTCGTCAGCTTTTGTTTCTCCGCCATTAGCACGTACGATATTTTGTAAGTTTAAAATCACGCCTTTGTGCAGAGACTCTAAATCTTTAAATGTTGATTTCAATGAAGGGCTTTCGGCCTTTTCTTGTGCTGAACGGTAGAATTCAGTCGCATCCTCATTGATGTTAATCAGTTTGCTGAGTTCTTTATTTTCCTGTTTGTTGTCGTTTGACATGTTGCATATTCTCCTTTCTGTTTGATTGGTATGCTTTTGATCTAACGCTTTAAGAACGCATTTGTTCCAAAGAAAAAGGCCACTTTTAAAAGCGGCCTTTTACGGGAGGGGAAACTTTAATTAATTATAACGTTCTTGTTCGGCATTTTTAGGTTTTGTCATTTCTGTGTACGCTTCTTTCCATTCATCCAGTTCAATTATATTGTTGTCATTATCATCTAATTCTTGGAAACCGGTTTCAATAAACTCAGCAGCAGATAGGCCATTTTTGTTTTCATCGAAACGGATCAGGCCAGATTCTTGATAGAAGGCTCTATAATTATAGCTAGAAAGGTCAGTGTAACCATCGTCGTTGTAATCTACAAAACGGTAAACTTCTTTTTCCATTGGTATGATTGTATATAAGGAGCGGTTATTCCACTCGATGTTATCAATGACTTTGTTATTGTCACGATCAAAAACATAAAATAGTTTCTCGCCGACTTCTGACTTCGCGTATAAGCCGTCTTCATTGATGTCAAATTCTGAAAAATTAATCTGGTTTACGCCTTCGATATCCTGCGTTTGTACGAATGTTTTAGTGTGCACAGTTTCTGCTTGTGAAAGGGATGTTGAAAGTAGCAGTGCCGCAGCAGTTAAAATATGAATTTTCATTTTTTTCTCCTTTTGTTATGCGGCAAACGCTTGTGAATTTTAAAAGTTCCGATTTAATTTTTGATGAGCTGGTGAATAGGGTCGCTCAAATAAAGAAAACCCGCCGTTAAGCGAGTTTTCTTTTGAAGGTGTAAATGAGAGTTTTATTGAGGGGATTATTTTATTTACTTAAAGATCCTCGCACAAAACAATTTAATTATTTGTTGTTGCGTCATCAATCTCGTCACCAACCTCTTCAATAGTTTCTGTGACACTGTTGCTAATTTTTTCCGCCGGTGTTTCTTCATTCATTTGGATTACAAGTATTGTAAAAATACCGATTAGGACAACAGCGATGACTGTTAGTAAACCTTTGTTACCCACGAGATCCTCCCTTAGTTTGCAGCGTTTTGAATTGATTGCCCTGCATTTTCTATGTCTTGGCCTGCACCTTCGACTGTTTCACAACCTGCTAAGCCCATTCCTAAAAATCCCAGGGTGATCAGTGTTAAAAATTTTGTTTTGTTAAGCATTTTAAATCTCCTTTCTTGTGTATAATCCAACGCATTAGTAACTCATAAGTTCCAATTTTTTATTGAAATCGATTACCAAGCATGAAGCCGGTTAATGCTGCGCCTGTGACGGCTGTTTTAGGATTGTCTTTTATAGGATCGCTAAATTCGTCATTCGCAATTTCAATAGCTTGCATGATGGTATGTTGAATCTCTTGTTTCATTTTTGCGGCTTTTATTTTTTTATATTGGCTTATACTGAGTGCAATGAGACTAATAATCGCAGCAAATGAAAAGGCCACACAGCCTGTTAACGCTGCAGCAATATCAGCAGAAAAATTATTATTTAGCCATAAATTCGCAGCATAAATGAAGAAAACTAGTCCTGTGAATATTAGTAAGCCGGATAGGCAACTTAAGCCCAGTCCGGCTTTTGTTTTTCCTGATAGCGGAAAATTGTTACTAATAATCTGGTTCATCAAAAGCTGTTCAGCAACTTTTAAAACCCCTGTCATAATTACCTCCGACCAAGAAGGAGGCTAACAGCAAGTCCAGTTGCAAATGCAATAGCTACAGATTCTGCTGGCTTTGCTTTTACACGGCGCTCTAAATGATTTATTTGCGCTTTACCAGACGTTTTTAGATCTTCTATACGATCAATTGCTACGTCTCTGATTGCTGCTGTTTGTACGGTTCCATTCTTCTTCATTGTACGCGTGAGTTCGATTACATTGTTTTTTAATGAGTCTAAATCTTCGCGTATGTCGTCAATTTCTGTATATTGTGTTTTTGCTTTTGGCATTTTTATAGCTCCTTTTGTTTTGGTTATGTCTGATCTAACGCACTGCAGTTCTTTTTAGTTCCGGAACAATTTCAGAAAAATCTTGAGGTTTTTGCTCCTGACGATTTTCATCAAGATATGCTTCAAGTTCTTTGATAAATTGATCACCATTTATGACGCTTGGGATAGCTATTGTGCCTGTACCAACACCGCTTACTATTACGCTTGAATACCCTAGAAATC